>Ga0233413_10000186_pt1 | contig 33303 bp, 24 predicted proteins | sample Na_anoxic_6_MG_FD_189019 | JGI IMG/M metagenome (GOLD analysis project Ga0233413, IMG submission 189019) | Seawater microbial communities from Saanich Inlet, British Columbia, Canada - Na_anoxic_6_MG | ecosystem: Environmental > Aquatic > Marine > Inlet | place: Canada: British Columbia...
GATCCTGAACATTATGAATATATAACACATCAGATTATTGAACCATGGTTAAAGAGAGAATATGATTATAATCCAACCGGAGTTAAGAAAGATAATCCAATGCCTAAGAGTAATTATGATGGTACTAGAAAAGAAAACATAGAACGTCACTATGAGCGTAATGAAGCACATATGATAAGTGATGAAGAAAATTATGCAGACTTAATGACAATAAGAATGTTAGCTGAAAAACATCTTAATATTAAAGCAGGAGACAAAATATCAGCAGCAGATCTTAGAAAGTTAAGAAAAATGTTCCCTCAGAGAGACAGAAATGAGTTAGATGAAAACGGCATGCCTTATAAAGATAATAATTCGTGGATGTTAGAAAGAAGTAAGGGAAATTTTAAAGATAAAGATGCTGCTAAAATATTAAATACAATAGCTGATGCATCAGAAGAAATAGGTGGTGATGATCTTCCAATAGTTAAGAATGCTAAGTTTGGTGGTTCATTACCAGAAGCTCAAGATGGTACTGAAACTGAAAGACAAAAATACATTCAGTTTGCATTAGACACTGAGAGTGGATATGATTACATTAGAGCAAAAGACTCTGCTATAAAAAAATTAGGGGCAGATGGTAAATGGGATGGTAAAACATATTATAAGATCTTTGAGGACGGTAAATATTATCCTCACTATGTAAATGATGAAAAACGTGCAACAATAGGTCATGGTCATAATCCAGTAGATAGGGATATACTAGATGAGTACAAAGATGGTATTAATGAAACTCAAGCACTAGATTTATTAGATGATGATGTAGATGAAAAACTTAGATTAAGTGAAATATACTACAATCAGAGATTCGGTGATAATAAATGGAATGACTTAACAGAGTCAGAGCAGTTTATGTTAAATGACTATACGTTTAATGTAAAAGGTGGTTTTCATAAAACTTTTAAAAACTTTGCTAAAGCAATACATGATAAAGATTTTAAATCAGCAAATAAAGAATACAAAAGAAAATTGGGTGAAAGAAATAGTATCTTTATGGATGCATATCTTAAACCATGGATGGATGTTCAAAAGGAAAAAGTTGCTGTAGCACCTCCATTAGAAGATATGCCTTTACCTATTGGTACACATCTTATGGATATGACTGAACCAGAACTAGAAAAAAAGGAAACAAGTTGGTGGAGAGGTGAAGAAGGTTTCATACCAGATGAATTAGAATTACCTTGGTTTATGGATGGTGCAGGTGTAAATGCAAAAGGAAGTGGTGCATCTTCAGCAATAGATATACCAGATGGTGGAGCAGCTGAAAACGCAGCTATGACTAGAACCGCAATGCCACAAATGCCTTCTCTTAATAATGATATTACAATAAATGATAATCTTGCATTATCTAATACTATAGCTGATTTAGGTGAAGATACTCCTATAGCTAAATACGGTGGTCAATATATGTGGGGACTTGACTTAAGATCTACAAAAGCAAAAGCAGGAAAAGAAACAAAATCTGATGATATATATGCTAATGATAGATATTCACAGAGTGCTTCTAAGTATAAAAAGATGGTACCTAAATATCAAGATGGTGGTTCATTACCAAAAGCACAGACAGGATTTGATTTTTCCAATTCATTTGATTATAGTCCAGAAGCTATTGCAGAAAGACAGAGTATGACTTGGCAAGAAAGGAAAGACTTAGGGATGAGTCAACTTGGTTATAATCAAGGTGAAGAAAAAGATTTAGCAATGGATGTTGGGTCTATATTTCATCCTGGTTTTGATTTTGCACATGCAGTTACAAAAGCTAATGAAGGAGAATACCTTGATGCAGCATTGTATGCAACATTTGGTGTGCTGCCATTCTCTGCAGGTCCTTTAGTAAAAGGAACTAAAAAGGCTTTTAACTATCTTAAGAATACAAACCCTTTAGGAAAAAATGCTAAGATTGCTAAAGAACTTAGTGAAACTTTAGATGCTGCAAAATTACGTAATAGTGTAAGTAAAGTTGATGAAAAAATTATACCATTTGAAAAAACAAATTCTGAGAAGCTTCATAAAGTATCAACCAAACAAGTTAAAGAATCTTTAGATAATGAAGCATTTGTTAATCAAGCAAAGATTTTTAATAGTCCTGATAAACTTCCATTAACAAGAGTTTTAGATAGTAAAGGTTTAACAATAAAGGATGGTAAGTTGTTTAGTAAAACAGGAGATAATTATTTTAGTCCAGAGTTTACTAACTCTAGAAATACAACACATTGGTCATATGGTCACATAGGAGATCCTGGACATGGAAGTTGGTCAAGTAAATCTACAGCTATTATTAATGACTTTGACAACTTAAAAAAATCTGGTCATGCAATGGATTTAGATCCTACAGATACATACTTTTATACAAAAGGTGATTTTGAAATACCAAGTAATTCATTAATCCTAACTAGAGATAAAAAATTATATAATAAAATAAAGAAAGAATCAAACATTACAAATATAAAACTATTTGAAAATACTCCAAATGATGAATTTGAAGCTATTGTAAATTCATATAGTACCAAAGGTCCAAAAAAATATAATTATCAAGGAGATTTATTCAATCAATATATACATAAGAATTGGGAGCAAGGAATAGATGTTGCTCAATATAAACCAGCTAGATATTTAGATTTTAGTAAAAGCAAAGGAATTAAAGATCATTTTGGTGGAGGTAGTAGTAAAATGCATAGTGTTGATCCTACATTTAATATAGAAAGTATAGGTAGTTCAGGTTATAATAAAAATCATGGGTTATATAGTCAAATAGAAACCTGGCCAGGTATGAGAGATTTTGGAAAAGGAATAGGGTCTCTTGATGCAATGTTAGAATTTCCTAAACCAATGCAAATATTTGAAATGGATAAGTTTTTAAGACTTTATAAAAATAAACCTGAAGCTCTTAAAATTCAAAAACAACTGGCAGAAATGAATGGGTTTAAATCATATAAAGAGTTTAAAAATTCAGTTGATATGACAAACTTTAAAAAATATGGTGGTTCATTACCAAAGGCTCAGTTTGGATTAGGTAGAGGTCTTAAAGCTATTAATGATCAATTTGGATATAGTAGTTGGGATGAGTTTGAAGATTCTAAAGTAGGGGAATTTATAAATGCAAAAGGACTAAGGAAAGATGGTGAATATGTAATGAATACTGTAGGAGATTATTTTGGATATGAAGAAGATGAAGGTGTAAAGATGGCTTTAGATGCATCTGCTATAGTACACCCTGGTGCAGATTTTGCTAATGCTGGACACCATTATAATAATGAAGAGTACTTAGATGCAGGTCTATATGCAGGTTTTGGAATATTACCATTTACTGCTGGACCATTAGTAAAAGGAACTAAGAAGTATCTTATTAATCCTATTAAGGATGCTGCAGAACGTGTTAGTGCTAAAAGATTTGGGTTATGGGGTAATGCTGGTCAATCAACAACTCATACATATAATCCAGGAACTAAAAGTTGGATAGAGAATAATGCACCTAAAGTACAGGAAAAACTTTTAAAAAATGATGTAAATTTAATTGTTAAAAAAGATTATCTTACAAAGGAAATTACAAAGTTGCAGCAAAAGCTACTAAAAGGACGGAGCAATATTGATGAAATTATAAAAGAAGGAGAAATGTATCCAGGAGAGTTAAAGTTTCATGAAAATATAATAAATGTATATGAAAATAAAATAGCAAATTACACGGGACAACTTAGTAATATTCACCAAGGACCATCTGCTCCCGGAGTGAATGACATATGGAAAACTAATAATACAGAATTAATGACAAACCTTGATAAAGCTAAAGAAATAGATCTAGAAAGAATGATAGGAGATTATAAATGGGATAATAGAAATATAATTAGTAAATACTTTGATACACCTAAGCATCCATTTAATATAAATGCAGATATTCCTGGAGCAAAACCTTGGTGGATAGACTATTAAAAAAATAAATAATAAATAATTAGGAAGTTATATATATTTCTTTATAACTTTGCAACCAAAAACATAATACTATGTCAGAATTAGATCCGTTAGATGATTACAACGGTTTATCAGAATCACAAAAACTACAAGCCGAATACCTTCTTTTAGATAAAGCTTTTAGGAATTCTTTTGATATAATAGTAGGTAAAACTACTTTAAAGTTCATCTTAAAAGAGACAGAAGCGGTTATATTAGCACATGATCCTGAATCACCATTGGATGATGGAAAAAACTGGGACAGTATGCAAAACATGATGGATTACTTCATTGAAGAAGAAGAATATGAGAAGTGTGCAAAAATTAGAGATATTATGAACTTATTTATTAAAGATGCCAACACAGAATATAAAGAAAAATCCTCCTAAAGGATCAATTAGATTTTCAATCAGCTTATCTGATGAACAAAAAAAAGCTAAAACAGAAATATTAAAAACCCCATTTAATTTTTTAGTTGGGAAAGCAGGAAGTGGAAAAACACTATTAGCAGTACAGGTAGCATTAGATCAGTTTTTTAAAAGACAATATAATAAGATTATTATTACAAGACCAACTATATCTACTGAAGATAATGGTTTTCTTCCAGGATCTGAACGTGAAAAAATGGAACCGTGGCTTGTTCCTATACGTTCTAATATGCGTAAAGTATATAATAAACCGGACCTATTAGATAAAATGGAAAAAGAAGAGTCCATTGAATTAGTATCTTTGGCACACTTTAGAGGACGTACCTTTGATAATGCTGTTGTTATAGTAGATGAGTTCCAAAATTTAACTAGGGGTCAATTAGCAATGGCTATTGGTAGACTAGGTAAAGATTCTAAAATAATATTTTGTGGTGACTCATATCAGATAGATCTTAAAGATAAGAACTGGTCAGCATATCATGATATGGCTAAATTAACTAACTCAAAGTATGTATTTAAAGTTCAATTAGAAGATTCTCATAGACATGCGGCAATAGATGAGTTATTAGAATTATTAAACGGTTATCATTAAAAAATTATGGCAGAATATAAATGTAAAGGATGTGGAGAAACCAAAACTCTATATAAAAGATCAATGGTTATGAGAGATGGCAAACTTGTAACAAAACAAGCAGAATGTAAATGTGGTTTATTTATGGAACAAGTTCTAACGGAAGAATATAAAGGAATGCCTGATATTAAAAGAAATGAACTAAATACTGGTCATAATAGTGGTGGTTAAATATTTTTTTTAAACTTATAGTATTTATCTAAACTTTTTTTGTATCTTTGTAGTATAATATTAATTTAAAAACCATAAAGATGGCAAATTCAACTACGGAGAATTCAACTCCTTCAAATGATGAACTAAGTGAAAAAGAAATGCAAGCTAAAAAAGCTGAAATTACTGCTTGGTACAAAGACAATATTAAACACCTTAAGACTCAAAAAGAGTATGAAGAGCTTTTAAGAGATATTGAAAAGTTACGTGCTGAAAGATTACAAGCACAACAATTTATTGCACAGACAATGGCTACTAAACAAGCTGAAGATCAAGCTAAGAAAAGTCAAGCTGGACAAGATTGGAACCCTACTATGGATACAGCACCACCTAATCCTGCAGCACCTGCTAGGAAGTTAAAAAAGGTTCAAGCTGATGGACAATAAATATAGTCTAGAGAGAATTAAAAGGGCAATGAACTTAAGAAGCTACAAGTTTTTTGAGAACGGAGCTTATAATGTAAACATTATTGGAATTAGAAATTCTGCTACTGCAAATAAAGTAACAAATAAATTTGATGATACAATTACTATTTCATATAAAGATGATAAAGGTAATTGGATATATCATGAAATGGATTGTACTACAGACCCAGGTACACATTGGGTTGAGAATTGTATTAATGATGAAAAAGGTGTAGCAATACTTAAACCGGGTCAGTATCCTAAATCACATAAGATTAGGAAACATCAAGGTAGGTATGAAGCATTAGGTCAACAAAACCCAGTAACTGTATATAGAGATAACAACAGAGATGATGTTTATAATTTAAATACAGAAACTACTGATACAGGTTTGTTTGGTATTAATATACATAGAGCTACAAAATATGCAGGAAAAAAATCTACACAAGTAGATAAATGGTCAGCAGGATGTCAAGTAATTGCTAGTAATGATGATTGGACAAAGTTTATGAAAATATGTAAAAAAGCTAGAGATACATGGAGTAATAACTTTACATATACATTATTAGAAAGTAAGGATATACCTTCATCATGGCTCTCGTAAATACTGTAGAAAAAAGAATTAAGATGCAAAAGGATGGTGTTATTAAATATCAAATCATCACCTTTTGCTTTCTTAAGGATTTACAATTAAGTAAATCAGATTTAGAATGTCTTCTTGAACTAGCCAAGAAGGGTTCTATTAATGTTACTAATTTTTGTAAACATATTTCTATTCTTAATATATTTAAAAGCCCTCAATCATGTAGAAATGCTGTGCAAAAGGCTAAAAAGAAAGATCTTATTATAATGGACGGAAAGAATATAATATTAAATCCAGATATGAAAATACAGGTTGATGGTCAAATATTACTAGACTTTAAGATACTTGGTATAGCTGATGAGATTGGAAGATAAAAATGAACACCTAAATCCAAAATCCTATAAGGAATTTTTTAGTATAATAGCTAAAGAATGTGAGGTTCATGAAGACTTAGTAGAAGAATTGGTAAGATTCTTTTATAATGAGGTTAGAAAAAGTTTAGAAGAACTAGAACATACACGTATACTACTTCCTAACCTAGGTACTTTTACATTAAGAAAGGGTAGATTAGATAGGGCAATCAGGAGAAATAAGGATATACTTGGTAATATTGAGAAAACAACCTATACTGGATATGGTAATCATTTACCGGTAAAGGATAAGTTAATTAAAATGGAGAAAGCAATAAAAAGAGTTGAACAAGAAATAACTAATAAAAAAGAATGGAAAAATGAAACTAAATAAACTATTTCAAGGTCTTAAAAATATTGACCATATTGTTGAAGGAATTAAAAATAAAACTTTTAAAAAACCGTGGATAGAAGAAATTGCAAATCATAGATGGCAAATATGTAAAGGATGTGAGCATCTAGATACTATAGGTGGTCAATGTGCGGCACCTGGAACCCAACCATGTTGTGCTGATTGTGGTTGTGGTTTAGGCTTTAAGACAAGAGCATTATCTGCATCATGTCCAAAAAATAAATGGAAAGCACATGTAAGTGCAGAGCAAGAGGCTGAAATTATTAGAAAAATGAATGGTAATCAATAATAAATAAAATGGCTGTAATATTTAAAGAAGATGGTCACATATATGAAAGTTTAAATGAAAACTTGGAAAAAGACCAAATTAATTGGACAAGTGTAACCTCATTTATTAGCAAGTTTAAACCTAAGTTTGATGCTAAAGCAATATCAGAAAAATCATGTAAGAATAAACGTTCTAAATGGTTTGGTCTTAAACCAAAAGAAGTTAGAGATATTTGGAAAAAAGAAAGTGAACGTGCTATTGAACTAGGTAATTGGTACCATGATGAAAGAGAGCAAGGGTTGCTTGATTTTAAGACAATAGAGCGTGAAGGTATAGAAGTACCTATTATAAGACCAATAGTTGATAAGAGCGGTGTTAAAATAGCTCCAGACCAAAAGTTAACTAATGGTGTATACCCAGAACATTTTGCATACTTAAAATCAGCATGTATATGCGGTCAAGCTGATTTAGTAACAATTGTTAATGGTAAAGTAAACATTACTGATTATAAAACCAATAAAGAAATAAAAAAAAAGGGTTTTACAAACTGGGAAGGTGTAACATCTAAAATGTTTAAACCATTATCTCATTTAGATGATTGTCATTTGAGTCATTATAATATACAATTAAGTTTATACATGTATATAATATTAAAACATAATCCTAAACTAAAGCCTGGTAAGCTTATTATTCAACATGTTAAGTTTAAAGAGACAGGTAAAGATAAATATGGGTATCCTATTACAAAATACGTAAATGATGAACCTGTACTAAAAGAATTAAAAATGTATGATCTTCCATATTTAAAGGATGAGGTAAGATCATTAATAATGTGGTTAAAAGAAAATTCATTATGTTAGTAAAATTATTTGATATATCAAACGGTAAGGTTATACCAACAGAGCATTGTTATACTCTAAAATTTTTAAAAGCTATTATGGACAAGTATCCTGATACTCACATATCAGTATATCAATATTTATTTTATATGACATGTCCTGATCCAGACCTCAATCCCTTTTTTAATGTACCAGAAGTAGATAAGGAAGAAATAATATTAGATGAGATAGATATGGAGGAATCATTAGAATGTTCTAAGATAAGATATGCATTAGATAAATGTGCAGAATTATATGAAACTCCAACCTTTAGAGCTTATAGGGGTATTAAATCAATGATAGATAAACTAGCTTTGTATATGGAAAGTACTTCAATTGAGCACGGTAGAGATGGTAATATAAACTCTTTAGTAAGTGCTGCTAAAAACTTTGACTCAATCAGACAATCCTTTAAGGGAGCATATAATGATATGAAAGATGAACAAAAAAGTTCTGTCCGTGGTGGGCAAGGACTTGCATATGATCAACTATAATAACTAATTTAAAATCAATAAAATGACAGAAAAGGTAATTCCAATTGGACATAGAGTCCTAATTAGACAACAAAAAGCAGCAGAAACATATGGTGATTCAGGTATATTTATTCCTGAGAGTCAACAATCACAACAAAATAAAGCAATTGTTATATGTGTTGGAGAAGCTGTACAAGGAATCCAAGAAGGTGATTGTGTACAGTACAGTGAGCATGCTAACCCAGTACCCATGAAACATGATGGAGAAACACATTTACTTATAGAGCAACATGATATATTAGCTATTATTGTAAGTGTATAAAGTTATACCCACATATGATAATGGAACTTGGACAACTACAGAATTTGAATCAATAGAATCTTTTAGGGAATTTATTGATTCAATATTTTCTGAGCCTGGTAAATATAAATTTGATGATACTGCATTGTTATTTAATGAACAAGCAGTCTTATTCAATTCTCAAGGTTTTTATTGTGATAAACCAATGAGGTCAAAAGACTTCATGAAGTATTGGGAAGACCAAAAGAATAAATGTAGACAAGGAGTTATATACAAGAATATAAAAAATACTTGGTATTTAACTAGAGATTATTATATGTGGTTAAATTTTCTTCCTATATATGATAAGGAAGAGAAAGCATACGGTTTTGCTAAAGTGAGAGATGCTCAATATCATATGGCTTTATATGAGATAATGGCTGAGATTAATTATAAACATGTTGCAATACTTAAAAAAAGACAGATAGCATCATCTTATTTTCATATGGGTAAACTAATAAATATGTATTGGTTTGAAGAAGGTGCTGTGTTAAAGATTGGATCATCATTGAAAGATTACATAAATGATAAAGGATCCTGGAAGTTCTTAGATGAGTATCAGACATTTCTAAATGAACATACAGCTTGGTATAGACCATCTAATCCTGGTAAGGTTCTTTTATGGGAACAGAAGATTGAGGTAAGAATAAACAACAGAAAAACACAAAAAGGGCTTAGATCTAAAATACAAGGTTCTTCTTTTGAAAAGAACGCAACAGCTGGAGTAGGGGGACCATGTACTTATTTCTTTCATGAAGAAGCAGGTATTGCACCAAAGATGGGATTAACATATGAATACCTACGTCCTGCAATGTCTTCTGGTATGATGACAACAGGACAGTTTATTGCAGCTGGATCTGTGGGTGATTTAGATCATTGTAAACCACTTAAGAATTTTATACTTAATCCTGAAGCAAATGGTATATTAGGTGTTGAAACAGATCTAATGGATGATAAAGGAACAATTGGTATAGCTGGTTTATTTATACCAGAGCAATGGTCAATGCCACCTTTTATAGATGACTATGGTAATTCTTTAATTGAGGAAGCACTTGAATCAATTAGACAAGAAAGGATAGAATGGAAAAGAGATCTTGAAGCAGAAGCTTTTCAATTAAGGATTTCACAAAAACCAATTGACATTGCTGAAGCATTTGCATATAGAAAAGAATCAATATTTCCACAAAGTTTTTTGTCAAAACAAATTAAAAGAGTTGAAGATAAAGAATATTCATATGAACTTATAAAATTAGAAAGAGACCAAGATGGTATAAAAGCAAGTACAAGTAAAAAATTACCTATAAATGAATTTCCAGTAAATAAAAAAAGAGAAGATAAAACTGGATGTTTAGTTGTATGGGAAAGACCTATTGAAAATCCTGAGTTTGGAACTTACTATGCTTCTATTGACCCTGTCTCAGAAGGAAAAACTACAACATCAGATTCATTATGTTCAATATTTGTGTATAAAAATGCTGTTGAAGTAACAAAAGAAACACAAGATGGTTTAGAAGTTTTTATAGAAGGTGATAAAATTGTTGCATCATGGTGTGGAAGATATGATGACATTAATAAAACACATGAGCAATTAGAATTAATTATTGAATGGTATAGAGCTTGGACACTAGTAGAAAATAATATATCATTATTTATACAACATATGATTGCTAGGAGAAAACAAAAATGGTTAGTACCTAAACAACAGATTGTATTCTTAAAAGATCTTGGTTCTAATAATAATGTATTTCAAGAGTATGGGTGGAAAAATACAGGTAATTTATTTAAGAGTCATTTAATATCTTATGCTATTGAGTTTATAAGAGAAGCAACAGATGAAGAGTTAGATGATAATGGTGAAGTAATGAATGTAACATATGGAGTAGAAAGGATTCCTGACAAAATGTTACTAACGGAAATGCTACAATATTTTCCTGGACTTAACGTGGATAGGCTTGTAGCATTTGCAGCATTAGTTGCTTTTGTTAAGATACAACAAGCAAATAGAGGCTATGCAAAGAGAAAAGAAAGAGATAAGTCTCTTGAACCTTTGGATAACTCAAAGAAATTTAGTAAATTAAGTATAGGACCTTTTAGAAACATAGGTAGAAATAAATTATCAGGAAAACGTAAAAAGAGATCTCCATATAAAAACTTGAAATAATGTATGATTGGGTAACAACAACAACAGTAGACGGAACAGGAGAATTCTCTTTTATTGAGTATATATACATCAGTACTATTATTTATGAAGAACCAACAAAAAAAGATAACTAAAATATGAAAGTACTTAACGCAATGCAATTAAAGAAAGGTGCTAAAACTAAAGGCCCTTCTGTACACGCATCTTTAACACAGCCAATACAATTTGTTTCTGCCAAAGAAAAAGATGAAAACTGGACACAGTGGAACATGGACTGGTTAGAAGTAAGAGGTCTAGATTTTCTTAGAAAAAATGCACGTAAAGTATTAAAGAATTATAAGTTAGCAAAAGGTATAATTGATAAAACTGATTATATTGTTGAGGAAAATAATGAGTATAGAGATTTACTTGAGGTTCTTACGCAAGAAGATGATTCTGCATTAGAGTTAAAGTTTTACCCTATTATACCAAATGTTGTAAATGTACTTACGGGTGAGTTTACTAAAAGGTTTCATAAAGTACAATTTAGAGCAGTTGATGATACTTCATATAATGAAATGCTTGAAGAAAAAAGAGCATTAATAGAAGAAAACTTATTGACAGATGCATATAATAACTTGATGATGGAAATGATCAATCAAGGTGCAGATCCTGAATCAGAAGAAGTACAAGAACAATTATCTACAGAAAATTTAAAAACACTTCCTGAAATAGAAGATTTCTTTTCTAAAGATTATAGAAGTTTAGTTGAAGAATGGGCAACCCATCAGTTAAATGTTGATGAAGAAAGATTTAAAATGAATGAGTTAGAGGAAAGAGGTTTCCGTGACATGCTTATTTGTGATAGAGAATTTTGGCATTTTAGAATGATGGAAGATGATTATGATGTTGAATTATGGAATCCAGCTTTAACATTTTATCAAAAATCTCCTGACTCAAGATATATAGCTGATTCAAACTTTGTTGGTAAATGTGATATGATGACTGTAGCAGATGTAATTGATAAATATGGTTATCTTATGAATGAAGATCAGCTTTATTCTATGAACCAAATACATCCTGCTGCAAATGCTAGATATATGGTAGGAGGAATGCAGAATGATGGCTCATATTATGATTCAACAAAATCACACGCTTGGAATACAGAACAACCTAGTTTAGCATATAGACAGTTTATGAGTAACTGGGATGCTAATCCTGGAGGTGGTGGAGATATTGTAAATTGGATCTTAGGTGAAGGTGATGATATAAATACTTGGGGTGATGGAGATATGTTAAGAGTTACAACAGCATATTGGAAAACACAAAGAAAAATAGGCCACTTAACAAGAATTACTTTAGAAGGAGATATTATACAAGAAATAATTGATGAAGGTTATAAAATAACAGAAAAACCAATTTATAATACTAAATTATTCAAAGAAAAAACAAAAGATAATCTTATAGAAGGAGAACATATTGACTGGATATGGATTAATGAAGTTTGGGGTGGTGTAAAAATTGGACCAAATGCACCTACATCATGGAGAACAGAAACATCTGATGAATTAAATCCTTTATATTTAGGTATTAATCAACGTGAAGTAGGTAGAGTACAGTACCAGTTTAAAGGTGATACTTCATTATATGGTTGTAAACTACCTGTAGAAGGTAGAGTATTTTCTGATAGAAATACAAGATCTACTTCACTTATAGATTTAATGAAACCATATCAAATTGGATATAATATGGTTAATAACCAAATAGCAGACATTCTAGTAGATGAGTTAGGTACTGTTATTATGTTTGATCAAAATGCATTACCACGTCACTCAATGGGTGAAGATTGGGGTAAGAATAATTTAGCTAAAGCATATGTAGCAATGAAAGATTTTGGTATGATGCCATTAGATACTTCTATTACTAATACAGAAAATGCTACTAACTTTAATCATTATCAAACATTAAACTTAGAACAAACAAATAGATTAATGTCTAGAATACAATTAGCTAATCATTTTAAAACACAAGCTTTTGAATCTATTGGTATTAATCAACAAAGAATGGGTTCACCTATTGATCAACATGCTACAGCAACTGGTATTACACAGGCTATGCAACAATCATATGCTCAAACTGAACAATACTTTGTTAATCATTCAGATTACTTAATGCCAAGAGTTCATTCAATGAGAACTGATTTAGCCCAATATTATAATTCTACTAAACCATCATTAAGATTATCATACATGTCTTCTGAAGCTGAAAAAGTTAACTTCACAATAAATGGTACAGATTTATTAATGAGAGATTTTAATATTTTTTGCACAACTAAAACTAATCATAGAAATACATTAGAGCAGTTAAAACAAATGGCACTTACAAATAATACTACTGGTGCTACAATTTATGATCTTGGGAATGTTATAAAAGCAGATTCAATTGCAGAAGTTACTGATATTCTTAAAGATGCTCAAACTAGAACAGAAAAAGAAAAACAAGAGCAAATGCAACAACAACAACAAATGCAAGATCAGCAGATTCAAGCACAAGCTGAGGAATCAGAAAAACAAAGAGCATTTGAAAAAGAAAAAGCAGAACAAGAAATTCAGAAAGACATTACTGTTGCTGAGATAAGATCAGCTAGTTATGGAGGTGGTGTTGATATTAACCAAAATCAACAAAATGACTTCCAAGATGCAATGCAGGATATACGTGAAAGAGATCAGTATAGAGAGCAAATGAATCTTAAAAGAGAACAGTCTGCAACAGATAATGCTAATAACCAATCTAAACTTGAAATAGAAAGAGAAAAATTATCTAATCAGAGACAAATAGCAGACACAAATCTACAGATAGCTAGGGAAAATAAAAATCAGTACGATGCAAAAAGTAATGCTAAAAAGAAAGATGACAAGAAGAAAAAGTAATCTTAGCTATATACTGCAGAATATTTACAAGTAACTATCAAATTTATAAGGTTTATTCTAAAAATCTTAGTATATTATATATGTAATAACCAATAATTTAAAACCAAAAGATATGTCAGAAAAAAAAAATATGGAACAAACAGAGGTAAAAAAGAATGTAGACGTTAACTTGGATGAGATCTTTAAGGGAGCTCCAGGTGCTGATTCTATTACATTACCTGAAGAGAACAGTTCCAAAAAACCCAGTTTGTTCTCAAGACCAGAAAATGTAGACTTATCATTTATTGATGAAGAAACTACTAAAGAAACTACTGAAGAAGTAACTGAAGAAGTAACTACTGAACCAGTTGTTGCAGTAGAAAAAACTGAAACAAAAGAGGTAGTATCTAAAGATGAAATAGATGACATACTGAATGAAGGTATGGAATTAGCAGAATCAGAAGATGAAAAATCAACTGCTAAAGGAAGAAAGAGAATTGAAGGAATGTCAGATGTCTTTAAAAAGATGATTGATAATGAAGAAATTATTCCTTTTGATGATGACAAAGATTTAGATGAGTATACTGCTAAGGATTGGAAAGAGCTTATTAAAGCTAATATTGATGAAAGAGGTAATAAGGTAAGGAGAGAAACACCTAAACAATTTTTTGATAGTTTACCTAATGAGTTACAAACTGCTGCAAAATATGTAGCTGACGGTGGTCAAGATTTAAAAGGATTATTTTCTGCATTAGCATCAGTTGAAGAAACAAGAGAGTTAGATATAAATAGTGAACAAGGTCAATCACATATAATAAGAGAATATTTATCTGCAACAGGTTATGGATCTGCAGAAGATATTCAAGAAGAAATAGAAATTTGGAAAGATTTAGGTAAGCTTAAGAAACAAGCTTCTAAGTTTAAACCAAAGTTAGATAAGATGTCAGAAGCAGTTGTTGCTAGAAAACTTCAAGAACAAGAGATGAAGCAAGCACAACAACGTAAAGCATCTGAGGATTATATGCAAAATGTATATAATACACTTAAAGAAGGTAAATTAGGTGATATGAAAGTTAATAAAAAAACTCAATCATTATTATATAACGGTTTAGTTAATCCATCATATCCATCTATATCAGGACAAAACACAAACTTACTAGGTCATTTACTAGAAAAATATCAATTTGTTGAACCTAATTATAATCTAGTATCTGAAGCATTGTGGTTACTAGCTGATCCAAAAGGTTATAAAGATCAAATAATGACAAAGGGAGAAAACAAAGCTGTTGAGAAAACTGTAAGAAAACTCAAATCAGCACAATCTAGTAGAAATGCATCTTCTACAGGAGTAGAACAAAGAGAAACTAGAACTACTAAGAAGAGAACATTACCTAGAGGTAACAATATATTTAAAAGATTTTAAAAGAAGAACAACAACAATAATTATTAATTAACTAAAAAAAGTGAAAAAATGGCAACACCAGTTTTAAACAACGGTCTCTTCCTTAGAGACACAAATTATGAAGCTAGTTCCCATATAGATTCGTACCACTTAACTAATATGCTTGGTAACGCAGAGCCAATGGACATGGGTCCAGTGGATTTGTGGGCAATGACGCAAAAGGTAGAAATGCCTTTGTATCAAATGGCATCTTTTGGTGGTAAGAATACTATAATGGTTGACAATGCAAGAGGAGAATACAAGTGGCAAACACCTGTATCACAAGAACTACCTGTATCTATGGGTAAGCAAGATGCTATAACAGATACTGCAGGTGATTCAAGAGGGGTTGATGGAGCAATTTTCAAGATTAAATTATCTCGTAGAGAGTTTGGTCATGGAGACATCATAACTTATGACAAGTACAATGGATTAGAACTTTATGTTACTGCTGATGATATTATTCAGATTGGTGACGGATGGGTTTACTCTGTTCAACTTGTAAACAATTCATCAGGAACAGGACTTAAAGATGTATACCTTAAAATGGGTACTAAATTCTTTAGAAAAGGTTCTGCAAGAGGTGAGTATGGAGAAAGATTTTCTGACATTCAAGTAGGAAATGGTTTCCGTGAATTCTACAACTTTGTAGGAGGAGCAGAAGCACACGTTCATTATTCTATATCTTCTAGAGCAGACTTAATGCTTAAAGGAGGAATGAATGCTGACGGTACAGTTCCTGTAACTGAGATTTGGAGAAACTTTGATACTAATGTTGATCCGTCAATTTCTTCTATTGAAGACATTGCATCAATCATGGGTAAAGACTATGTTAAACGTGCATTTGATAATGGTACTCTTTCTAGAACGTTCTTAACTTCTATGGAAGCAGCTCACTTATCTAAAATTGCAAGTGACATTGAAACTTACTTAATGTGGGGTCACGGTGGTAGAGTTAGACAAGACGGTCCAGATGATATTAGATTATCAGTTGGTCTTTGGAAACAATTAGACAACTCATATAAGCGTGTATACAACAAGACTGCATTTAGTTTAGATATGTTCAAAAATGAACTATATAACTTCTATGTAGGAAAAGTTGACTTTGATGGACCAGATCCAAAACGTCAATTAGTTGTACAAACAGGTATTGGAGGTATGCAATTAGTTAATGCTGCAATTGCTGCAGAAGCTAATGGTGCTAACGGTATGATTACAAACGCTGATAACATTGGAGCTATTACAGGTTCAGGAATGGATCTAGGATTTGGATTTGCTTACACAAGCTACATAATTCCATTCTTAGCTAATGTTAAGTTTGTATTAAACCCAGCATTTGATAACTTACATACTAATGATATTGAGAATCCTTTAGTAGATGGTAGACCTTTATCTTCTTACAGCTTCATCATTTTTGATGTAACTGACGAAGGTAATGATAACATCCACTTATTGAAACTATCTTGGGATAACCAATTAAAATGGTTCTACCAAAATGGTACAATGGACTATATGGGAAGAACTCAAGGTTTTGCTTCATCAGGTCAATTTAATGGCTACAGAGTAATGATGACTCAAACAATGCCAGCAGTATGGGTGAAAGATCCAACTAAGGTTCTTAAAATTGTAATGAAGAATCCAGTAACAGGAGGTTCATTCTAATAGTAATATGAGAGAAGGAGGAGCCTAGTGCTCCTCCCTATTTCTTTTAAACCAATTAATAATTAAACCAATAAATTTAAAGTATGAGCACTACAGAAACAAAAAGTAATAGTAGAGGATTCAATAAGGATCTTACTATAGTAGAAAAATATCAACAGGATAAAAATCAATCTGTTGCAATACGTCCTTATTTTGATGATCAAAATGAAAATATGGGATTAGAAAAATATAACATGACATTATTTGATGGTGTATTCCATCATGAAAGTTTAGCATGTTTAGAACAAAATGGTATAAAAAGATATGTGACTGGACTAAATGAGTTTGCTCCATCTGTAAAAAAACTACCAGCAGACAAAAGAGCTGCAAAAATTAAAGAAATTAGAAAAGTAGTTGCACAGTTAGAAGCAGAATTAGCAACTAATGTTATTGATCCAGAAGATGCAGATTTTTGGAATAAGGTTCAAGTATTAAGACCAGACAATGGAGAATTTTGGGATAAGATTTCAATTAAAGTTGGAAATGAACCATTATTTTTAGATCCGGCAATTGATCCTTATGACTTAATAAAAATATATTCAATTGAAGCGGGAGGTTTTTCAATAGTAGCAAGAGATCTTGAAGCATGTAAACTAAATCAAAATGTAAGATTTTATTTAGATAGAGTAAAAGACAGTGTTGATACACGTACAAAAGTATCAAAAGTAAGAAACAGAGCTTTAGCATCATTACAGAATTTATATGATACTGATACAACAAAGTTACTATTTACAACTAAAGTAGTTGATGGTAATAGTACACAGTATACAAAAGGTACACCAATAGATATATTATATGAAAATATGGATAAGTACATAAATGGTAATGGTATAGAGAAATCAAAAAAGAAAGCAGCAGAGCATTTTTTAAATACATCTAATGAAAGCATGCAAGATCTTAAAATAAGAGCTATGATAAAAGATTCTATTAGTCATAACTATATTTTGTCAAAAGCTGACGGATTTTTCTATGATGATTTTGCAAAAGTAAAAATAGGTAAAAGACCAGGGGAGATTTTAGAGTTTATGAAGAACCCTGTAAATGATGAAACATTAACCCACTATCTTGATAGGATAGAAGAATTTTGGAATGAGTAATTATGAATGTAGGCACTATTCAAATAAAATTTAGACAAAGGTTAAATAAGTTAGCTAGTAATGACTATGATAATATAGAATGCTGGCAAATTGTTGAAGCTTTTAATAAAGCACAAATTGAATGGTGTAGAAGACAGCTACATGGTACTAATGCAATGAAAGAAGGAGATGAGATGTCAAAGAGACGTATTGATGATCTTCAGATCCTTCTTACAACGCAAACATTAGTTGGTACTGCATTTAATGATCATTTCCAATCAAATAATTGGCCAACTAATTATTTAGAGTATAAGAGAGTTAGTACTGAAGCTACAAATGAATGTTGTGAAGATCCTAGGTCAATGACGGTTTATTTAGCAGAGGAAGCTAATATTGATTTATTAATGAGAGATGAGTTAAAAAGACCTGACTTTGATTGGGGTGAGACTTATTGTACTCTTACTAATGATTCAGTAAAAATATTTAGAAGAGATTTTAATGTAATTAATCCTTCTCTTACTTTTTATAGAAAGCCAAGAAATATAGAAATAATAGGATGTGTTGATCCATATACGGAAACCACATCTTTAGCAGATGTTGCTCCAGAATTTAAAGATGATATTGTTGAAGTAATTATTGATGATGCTGTTGCAATTGTAGCAGGAGACATTGATGCTGTAAATCAAGCAATTAGAGGAGCACAATCTGCAGAAAAAAATAATTAAAGACTTGTTTAATTTAAATAAAAGTCTTATATTATAATTGGGTGTACCACGAAGGTACGCATTGTATGTTAATTAAAAAAAGTCCTTTGAATAAAATAGGAGGCAATAAAAGAAATGAGTTATTTTAATCACGCTTACAAAAAGGCCATGCTTGCGCAAGGTTCTGCTTGGAAAGCCGCAGCTGCTTCTACAGCTACATTGACTGCTGGAGAGATGGGTGTTGTTGATGCATGTACGTATCAAACATTAGCACCAACTGCAGCAACAACTTACGCTGGAGACATTATGATTGTCCAGGGTAATTACAATCAAACTGATACATTAGGTAATAACCCTCTTCATGGTGGTTATTCTGAAAGTATCAAATCTAAAATTATTAAGCCTCAATACATTACAAAGCTTTGGTCTTCATGCTGTAATGACGCAAAATGTCCAACAATTACATTAACAATTCCAGATGACTGTTATGATTGTGATCCTTCAAATGCACTAGTTGCAGGTTCTGATGGAACAGGACATCCTCAAATCCGTATAGATATTAAAGGTTGTGAGGTAATGAAAGCTTTAAACAGAAATGCTTACTTTGTAGCAGACATGTCTGGATGTTGTCCAGCTGGTGGATACTACACAGGTGCTTCTGTAGCTTCAGCTTGGGCTGACGCAATTAATAGAGATGCTTCTAATATGGCAGACTTTATTACTGCTGTAGCAACAACTAATACATTAAAGATTACTTTATGTCCTGAAGAAACAGTATTTGACTGTTGTTCATTTGACACTAGAGATTCTTATGAGTATGAAACACTTGACTTAGGTGTATCATTATTAACTTCTGAAGGAGATCCTTGTGCTAGTACTTGTGTTACTTACGGTACTACTCTTGACGGAACTGCTGCAGGAGTTGCTGCTGGTACTGCATTCCCTAACATTACAGCTTGGATTACAAGAACTCCTGCTGAAACATTAGGAGAGTCAGTATTAAGAGAAATCATCTGTGATGGACGTTACAGACAAGATGGTGGATGGAATCAAGGTAATAAAGATTCTGCAAGATTTAGAGAAATTGAAGGTGGAGCTTTATTATGTGCTGAATTCCCAGTTACTACTACTGCAGGAAAAGGAAGACGTGCAACATACAGATGGTTCTATGTTCAGCACACTGTGCCTAGATTCAACAACCCAACTGGAGTATTTGATAATGATCAATACGTAGTTGCTGTTGCTGTTCCATGTGGTAATACTGATTTAATTGCAGCTACTGAAATTATTTGGGATAATCTTGCATTAACTGCAACTAATCTTACTAAAGATGATTACGCATACAATTGTGATGGATCTGGTAGAGGAGGTTCTGCAGGTTGTACGCAAAGCTAGTAGTCTTAGTATATAGCTAACACTCAAAAAAAAGGGGGAGACATTAAGTTCTCCTCCTTTTTTGTTTTTTATATCTATTTTATTTTGTATATTATTAATACATAGTAATCTAACAATATAACATGGCAGCCAAACACATATTAAGTCTTGAAGTACTAGATGTAGCTAACTCTGAAATTCTAGTAATAAAAGATACAAGTCAGTACTCAGATAACCTAGGAACAGATTGTGGTGATTTAGCAATAACTCCTCCCGGATGGAATGCACCTTCACAAATAGAAGTTAAGCCAGGTTTTGATTTATCAATAACGGGATGTGCATTAAAATTACAAACAACAACATGTAATTCAGAAAGAACCAATTTACAAGATGGAGTATATATTATTAGATATGGTATAGCACCTAGTGATAAAGTATATGTAGAATATAATCACTTAAGAACTACAGCTATAATGAAATTATATTATGAAAAATTATGTAAACTAGATATAGATAAGTGTAGTCCATCATCTGATAGAGATGGTGTACTTAGACAGATGTATGATATTAGAACTCTTATTGACGCAGCAAAATCACAAGTTGAATACTGTGGTAGTCCTGCAAAAGGAATGGAGTTATATAATTATGCAAAAAGAAAACTAGAAAAGATCAATTGTAATATTTGTTAAACCAATAAAACCAAAAAAACTATGAGTAATCAAACAAACACCTGTGCACATTGTGGAACTGCTTTTTCATGCGGCTGTCAAAAGATAGCTGGTATTGATGGAAAAATGGTTCATAAAACATGTAAGGCAGATTATGATATAAAAATCACAACAAAAGATAAAAAGTAAAAAATGCCAATCACTCCATTTAATAGTTTAAGAAATCCGTATAGTGTTAGTCAAACATATTTAAATGGATTAGGAAATACTGTTACTACAGGTAACGGTTATGCTGTCATAGTTAGATTAGTTGATGTTACGTCTATGAGATGGACACCAGATAATCCTGGTCAAGTTGGAACTAGTTGGTCATATGTTCAAAATATAAATGAATTTAATGTACCACCATGGGCAACAGTTCCAACTCCCAATTACCTAGGAGGATCTGGTATTGCGATGGAAGGAAGTGGAGGTTGGTCAAATGTACTATTTGAATGTGACGCAGCCCTAAATGGGGGTCAACCTACCCATGCTTCATATACCGCATTTTTTAGTCAAGATGATTATCTTAATTCTGACATGGCTGCAAGTGCTCCTAATCCACAAATGTGGGAAGTAGGAAAACAAATGACTTATACTTTTGATTCAGAAGATCCAACCTGGTTACCAATAGCAAATGGGGCATTTAGAGCAAATTTTTCATTTACTTTTGAAATTATTGAAGTTGTAGATGAAGCAACATATAATAATGGTGCTGGGGTTCCATCAGGTCCTTTAATTACTCAAGCAACATATGGAGATATTCCTGTAGGTACTATTACGGCTATGCCAGGAGATCCTAATTGTAATGGATGTACAGATTTATATTATAATATTGGTGTAACAACAAGACAAAATCACCCAATTAATAGTAAACCAGGAAACTATTTATCACATGCTGGTCCTTATATACCTTCAGGCCCAAGTGTAAATATGACTACTAATTCAATTAATGATCCATTTAGTATTCCTTTTAGTTATCCTTTTACAGTACTAGCTGTACCTACTGCAGGTGCAACACCCACTACTGCTTTAATGCATACTGCAGTTAATAATGGTATGACTCCCGGATGGTATTTAGGAAGTTTATTTACTATTTGTAAAAATACATGTTTATCATGTAGGGATCCTTATGCATTAAATTATGACAAGTCAACGTCACCTGTTTGGGATGTAAACTTTTCTTCTCTTCCAGTTGGTAATGCTAGTGCTGCTATGTTTCAGTATGTTGTTGCCAACATTGGAAATCCTCAAAGAGATTGTGTTGGACAGTATCAATTTCCTTATGACTCAAACAATGATTGGAATTATGACCCAAAAGATGTTGATTGCTGTTTATATGAACCTGAAGGTGGATCAGGAAGCGGTTGTGATCCTGAAAATCCAAGATGTGGTTGTATGGATCCTAATGCTGCAAACTTTTGTGCTACTTGTACTGAAGATTGTATTAATGTAACATCTGGTTCAGATATATCATGTTGTGAATATTATCATATGTGGGAAATATGTGGAGCACATGGTGCCTATGTTCCATCATATAATATGGGAATTAATGGTTTTGAAGGTGTAATAGCAACTCCTCCTTATCCTGTTTTATTTAATCTTACAGGTAACAATTCTAACTCAGGGAATATATCCCAAGTAAATAGTCCTGACACTAATCAAGAGTTTTTGGATTATGTTGAAGCTTTTCAAGGTGCTCCTGTGGGAGGATTACAAATTGGTGATAGAATACAGATGAGAAGTATGGGTATGCCTAGTGATTGGTGGTGTTTAGAATATAAAGGTCCTCAACCTAACAATGCAGCCTTCTATGATAATTTAGCAGGTGGTACAGGAACAAATAGTTCTCAACATTGGAGATCTCATGATTGGTGGAATACTCCTCCTGCTACAACAGGTACTCTGGATCTACTAATGGATCCTGATTGCTTTACATGTACTAATCCTGAACTAGCTAATCCTAGTTATAGAGAATATACAGTCTGTGATGGTCCTCATGCTGGTGAAATTATAAATGTTATAAATAGTTGGGCAACTGATCCTGTTGATCATTTTATGAACACTGATCCTGGTAATCCAAATTTTTGGTTGTTTAGTAATGAGATTGGTTTAGTAAAACCAAACATGAGTTGTACAACTTGTCAAAGTGGTGTTGCATGGATGTTACTTGGAGAAACATTAGAAGTTACATTTTCTGGAGTAAAATACTGTTTAGAATACACTGGTGGTGGTACTAGTCCAAGAGGAACAGATACTGGAGGATGGATAGAAGGTATAGGTGCAGGAACAGATAATTTTATTAAAATTGATCCACAAGATCCTTCAGATCTTCAAGATATATGGGATAACTGTAATGATTGTAATATTAATATTATAGAACCTTGTATTCCAATTTGTACAGATCCTAGTTCATCCAATTATAATCCTGGACCATACTCAATAAATGAATGTGATTGTAATGGTAATTCTCTACCGTCTAATCAAGCTGCTGGTTGGAATGATTGTTGTGGACCAGATCCATGTGATGGTAATTGTAATGATCCAATAGCAAATAATTATGATCCAGATGCAACAGGATGTTGTGGATCAGGTTTAGGTATAGGAGCACCTATTAGCGAAAATACAGCAGGAAACTGTGATGATTCAGATACTATTGTTACAGGTCAGCATTCAACTTCAACTTTTCATCAATATTTAAGTACACAAGCAAATGGTTTAACATCTATAGATGTAGATACTATTCAATATGAAAATATGGATTCTGTTTGGTTTGGTGCACCAACACCTCCAGGCACATGTGTAGGGCCTAATGGTGGATATATGACATCATTTAGTTTAAGTGATGGATATATACCACATTCTTCAATTCAAGCAGATATAAATCCTGGTTCTCCAGGTACAGTATATACTACATGGGATGCATTAATAACTCAATGTATAACTACTGGTGTTACAGGAGTAACTACACAAACAACATTTGATGAATTAAATATTCTTTTAACAGCATGGAATCCTAATGGTGCTGGTATACCTGTAGAAATTACTCCACCTACAAATGTATTTTGTCAATGTGAATATGCATCTTATACTCAAAACAATGATTGTTGTACATACAACTGGACTTGTTCTTCAGATGTTCCTGCATTTGCACAACAATGGCCGGTACAAGATTCAAACTCATCAAGAAGTAATGTAAAAACTCAATATAATAAGAAATTTGGTTTAACCATTAGTGATATAAATCCAAGACCAGAATCTACATTTAACCACATTAATGATACTGGTTATGTATTCCCAGGAACAGCATATTTAAATACACCTTTAAGACTTAGTAATTTTAGAAATTTAGGATTACACTTTAATAGTAATGAAGGAAGTCAAGGATGGGGAGGTGGTAAACAACCTAAATTAACGTATACTAATATTTATCCTGAAGAATGGGGTTATGCATATAGCTTTATGCAGGCTATAACAGATGGAACAATTATTAATGGTGATACTATAGATCTTACTCAAGCTTATTATAAAGTAAAGACTAATATGATTAGTCTAGAAGGAAACTTTCTTAATAAAAAAGCTAAGGTTATAACAACCACTATACCAGGAGGAACTGCAGCAACTGGATTATATTATCATATTATACCTGCTGGAAGTATTACAATACCTCAACAATTTCAAAGTGTATTTCCTACTGTTGCTGGTATTAAGTTTAATACATGGAAATCATTTTATAAAGAATTATTAAATTATAACTTACCAGCATCAGCTACTACATGGGAATCAGTTTCTAATTGGATAGTTGATAAGGTAAAGAATGCTCCTGGATTAAGTGATGTTGCACACAAAGCTGCTCCAGAATTTGCTAGAGAAAGTATTCAATGGATGGTAAGTGCAACAAGTGGATGTTTATGTTATGAAGATCCGTCAGGTTCATACGCTACTCAAACAGAATGTCAAACTACACTTACAAATCCAGATGATAATTCACAAAACTGTTGTGCATGTGTATATGGTTGTACTGATCCTACTGCATACAACTATAACCCATTAGCCTCTTGTGATGATGGAAGTTGTTTAGATTGTGAGCCTTTTATTATTAAACAATGCAACTTTAATGTTTATTATCTGGCATATCAATGTTCTACAATTGAATCAAGTGACTGTTGGATGACACCGCAAACTTGTAATTATTCTCAAGCTCTTCTTACTTCTTGGGGAATGCAAAATTATGGTGATGTTATAACATTTAATTACAATCCAAACTATGATCCAATTCCAGGAACAAATCCAATGCCAGCCACATCTCCTGGTACATATTGCTGGCAATGGATAGATCCTAATGATACTGATTATTTAAATTGGTTAAATCTAGGTAATACTCTTGGACCATACACTGTACCTCAACAATGGTCAATAGAAGCTAATCATGCTCCCGGTTTAAATTTAAGTCTTACACCTTATGACAATACATCATATGAAACAACATGTTCATTCTGTGGAAATACTGAAGGTTGTACTGACCCATTAGCACTTAACTATGACCCATCAGCTAATATTGATAATGGTTCATGTATATACTGTGTTTACGGTTGTACGGATGCTACTACAGAAGCTAATGGTTTTCCTGATATAAACGGTTATGATAATACTGCTGTTTATGATTGTGATGCGTCAACTACAGTACCAACATCAGGTGCTTTATGTCCATATCCTTGTACTAATGGTTATGAAAATAGTAATTATAATCCTTGTGCAACTTGTGATGATGGAACATGTGAACAACCTGAGTTTCATAAATGGTCTGCATGTAGTGGAGATCCAGCGGGTGAGTTTACATTAGTTGCACCTGGTGCTACAAATACAGATATTTTTGCACAAGACTGGTTTTGGCAAAATGTAGGTTCTCCCGTTGTAGGACAAACAATAAATACTATAGATGGAACTGGAAAAACATGTTATGAATACAAAGGTACTTCTGCCACATCTGTAGGTTCTCCAGGTTTTGCTATGCCACAAATGAGTTTATGGGAATTTGATGAAATATGGAATACTGATTGTACATCATGTACATGTATTTATGGTTGTACAGATCCTACAATGTGTAATTATGACGCTACAGCTACTTGTGATGATGGCTCATGTTGTAATGAAACAGGTTGTTTAGATCCAATAGCATTTAACTATTGTGCTACATGTTGCTGTGAAGGACCTTGTGAAGCTGTTAAAAAAGGATGTATGGATTCTGAAGCAAATAATTACGATCCTACAGCTAATACACCATGTCAAAGTTGTTGTGATTATACAGTTTATGGATGTACAGATATAAATGCAATTAACTTTGATCCAACTGCAACAATAAATGCAACATCTGCTACAGATCCAACAGACCCATGTAAATATTTAGATCAATGTAAAAGAGCTCCAAGAGAGTTTGGTTCTGATCCTACTAAAAAGTTAAACATTGAATGTGAATTTGCAAGTGATGTATACAAAGAATATAGAAAAGAAAGATACGGTTTATCAAACTATTGTGGTTCTGATTTACCAGATCATCTTCATGAAAAACAATTATGTGATTGGGAAGATACTAAAAGACCTGCTTATTTAAGTTCAACAATAGAAGTCTTAGCTACATATGAATATCCTATTGTAGAAGGTGAACCTGATTGGTTAGATCCAGCTAGACCGGCTTGGACAATCAAAAACTGTGGTTTAGTATCAGATGTAGATATAGATATTTACTTTATGTATGATTGTACATCAATGGGTATTGCTGCAATTCAACAACAAAGAAATGCTGCAGATGATTGGATTAATGGATTTGCTGAACCATTTGCAGGTGAAGTATATCATGTACTAGTAGCTGGAGAAAGATGGGTAGATTGGGCAACAACAATATTTACAGGAGAATGGAATAATGCTGGAACATGTGGAGGTAAAGATTCATTTTGTGTAGTAAATAGTGTTCCTGCTGATTACGGATCTTGTCTTAATACTGGTAGAGCAGATGCTGTGGCTCCAACAGACATGAGTGTTATTAGTAAATTTTGGGCTCCAATGGCTTGGGGTAATATAAATAATAAAGCTTGGTATTCTTCTGCACCTTTAGGATATGACAATGGTACTATAACACATTTTGGTTATCCACCAGCTCTTACAAAAAGAGAAGTATTAGGAGTATTTTTTGCTGATGAATCAGCTACTGGTACTGGAACTGGTTCTGATGCACAACCTTATCATGTACAAGGATGTACTCCTAATGGTTGTATAGCAACATGGCCTCAAGCTACTGATGGTACAGGTACTAATGCTGCTGATTCAGTATTAACAGAATGTTTTAAAGCTGATTATGATAAGTACATAGAAAAATATAAAATGCACTTAGCAAAAGGACCATTACATAAAGCAACAATGGTGATTTATCCTGCTAAACCATTAGTAGCACCACACCCTGCACATCGTGGATTTCCATTACATGCATTAGCTGCAGTAGATAGTGGTAATAATGATCCTAAAGATGGAAGATATGCTACAGGTACAAGACCTAATAATTCACTTGTTGATTTAATAAACATTGAAACAGGTAATCCATATTGGGATACCACTAATCCAAATCAACCATCTTCCCATACATATGGATATGGGGGATTAGATAATTATGGATGGCGTGCTAATGTGGGATCAGGAACATTTAATTCTAGTTTATTTAAAGCTGATCTTGAAAAATATTGGGATCCTAATAAGTTAAAATGTGGTGGTTCAGAATGTATTTTAGTTAATGTAGTAAATCAAAACAATGTAGCAATTCCTGATTATTCTATTTATGTTGATGGAGGTTTTAAAGGTAAAACAGATGAGTTTGGTAGATTACAATTCCAAATAGAAAATGCTGCTGCAAAAACAAATCATATAATTAATTTTTGTTTATGTCTTGAAACAAAAGGTAACTGTAGACAACAACAAATAAAAATAGTAGTAAATGAGGAATGTGCTCCTGAGTGTTGTGTAGATCCAACAGGAGTATCATGTGAAACTTATATAGCACCGACGCAAGTATTTGAAGGCTGTACTGATCCAAATGCAAGTAACTATAATACTATGGCTACAGTAGATGATGGAAGCTGTTTATATTGTGATCCAGAAATTACTATTTATGAAACACATATTAATGCAAGTGCGGCTGGTGTAAATGATGGAAGTATTACTGCAGGTGTATCCAGTGGTACTTTACCTTATACTTATTCTTGGACAGGACCAAGCGGTTATACTGCAAGTACTGCTGTAATTACTAATTTAGCTGGAGGTATATACAACCTAACAGTAACAGATGATAGAAATTGTACTGCTATAATAATAGTTAATTTAGATCAACCACCTTTAATATATGGTTGTATGGATAATACATATGGATTATGGCCTAATATAAATGGAGTTAATCAAATTGGTGCAGTATGTTCATATCCATGTACTGATGATGGAACATTAACAGGTGCCCCAAAAGGTTATAAATATTTCTGTTTTAATCCTGATGCAACAGATCCTGACACATGTTGTGAAGCAGGTTGTACAGACCCTAATGCTGTAACAGGTCCACAAGGATATTGTGCATCATGTACACATGATTGTAATATGGAACCAATAGGCACAAATAATCCAGGATGGGATAGTTGTTGTGATTTATGTGTAAATGGTTGTATGGATCCTATAGCTGGTAACTATGATCCTAATGCTACATGTGATGATGGAAATTGTGTGTATTATTGGGAATGTGATGAAGCTGCTTATGATATAAATGAAATAATACAATATAACTATACACTTTCTAATATTAATAATACAGGTATTTATGTAGATACATCATGTTCAGCTGGTTTTTGTGATATAAACGGTTTCTATTTTGCACTTGCAGATTATTATTCTACAGCAGGAAATACAGGTTTAATTCCTGCACAAGAAGTAACTGCTGTAGCAAACACTACAGGAAATAGTAATTTTGGTTCGTTCTCATCTTGGAATGCATGTCCATTAACTGTATTACTACCTAATTTTCCTGAAGCAGAAAACAATCCACTATTGACTTTAACAGGTTTTACTACAGAAAATACATATGGTCCTACAGGATCTGCTAGTTGTTATGCACAATTACAAATTGCACAGTTTGGAGCAAATTATATATTTCCTACATGGGGTCACTATGTTAATTGGCATAATGGGGCAGGTGGGCCTAACCAAACTTGTGCGGGAAGTCAAATAAATATGATACTTGGTGGTCAAGACTATAGTTATGTTGTTGATGCACACTATACTGTAAATTCATCAGGTGATATGTATAGTCCTGATCCAGAAGATAATTGGGTATATTATAAATCTCGTGAACCTCAGTGTACAGGATATAATGATTGTGAATGTAATAGAGTACTTACTGAAGCAGATAATGATGGGATGCCTGGAACTCATCCAACTGAACAACAATGTGACGATGCTATTAACTGTTGTGGAGAACAACCGGTAGAAATAGGTGGTTGTATTGATAATGGATATGTAGACCAACATGCTGATTTTGGAACATGGGGTGCATTAACAATAGCTGATTGGTGGACAAATGGATTAAATGCAGTCGGTTTATCTTACAGTCAAGAAACACCATGTGCTAATGGTATAGTAGCTCATGAACTTGTTATTAACGGAGGGGCAGGAACAGTTGGTACTGGAGTACCAAACAATTATCAATATGGTGTACCAGCATTAAACTATGATCCTCTAGCTACTTATGATGATGGATCATGTTGTTATTGTACTGGTTGTATGGAGCCTTCAGATCTAAATTATGAAGAAGGGGCATGTTTTAGTGATATAGACTTATGTGTTGGATCAGAACCACCACCGACGTTAGGATGTATGGATCCAGCTGCTTTAACATATGATATTAATGCTAATACACATCTACCGACTGCATGTACATATGCAGGTTGTATGGATGCAGCGGCTACTAATTTTATGACTTTTGAAGTCAATGGTTTAGTAACATATGAATGGGCTGGAAATCCTGGATACAATTATAATTCTACAGATATAGTGGCTAGTTGTACTAGCTGTTGTGCAGCACCACCTGCTTATTTTGAATGTACAGCAATTCCATTTAGTAATCCATGTTTTGATGGATCTGGGGCAATAGGTCATTCACTTACTAATACTAGTGGAAATGGAGGTGATTTTTCTAGTAGGCACGAATTAAGTAGATCTTATCAGTTAACTCAATTTACTAATTCATGTCAAACTATGAGTTATTCTATGTCAGATTGGGATGATGCTCAAAGTGCTGTATATGCTTGGTCAAATGCTGCAAGTGGAAGTGTTGAAGAGTATGCTAATGATTGGTTTTTCTGGTACGCAACAAATAATACTTTTGGATGTGCGTGGAGTAGTGCTCAAATAAATACAGTGTATACTAATATGAATTATCAGTCACCAATTGGCACAAGTGGTTTTAATATTGGTAGTGGTTCATCAGGAAGTATGGTTCAAAAATCACATGCCAAACCAATGATAATTTCAGCAATGGCAATATACGACTCAGATAGTAATGGTCAAGGACAATTATGGTATAGAGATTATAATACTTCTACACTAAGTTGGGGAGAACTAAGATCTGAACTGATAAATACTTATGGTTTTGATGGGACAAGTGGAAAACCAGATATTACTGGTTTAGATGCAAGACAGGTAGAAGATTTACTAAGTGCAAATAGTACTAATTGGGAACAAATTTGGGTTGGATTTTGTAGTGCAGCATGTACGTTAGATGTTCATAATGTTTGTCTACCTTCCCCTGTTGGTACAATGTATTCATCATGTGCAGCTTGTGAATCTGGTACTGGATGTGATTGTGGCGGATGTTAGTAAAGAATAATAAAGTAAATAATTGTATAAGATATAAATCTTTTGTATATTATACTATAAAGAATAAAGTATATGCTTCCTATAAATAAGAAAAGTGGTCCATGTGACCCAATATCTTCAAACTGTGTAATTTGGCAAGGTCCAGATCTACCATGTGTAGATATTTGTAATGGAGACAGCATTAGTGCTGTTATAGCAGGATTATGTGATCAACTTGTGATTCTACAAAATGGGAGTGGAGATGGAATACACATAGATCAAATCAATCAAACAACTTTAAATGGTGGCCCTGCAACTACAGAAACAGAGTTAATCCAATTAATAATAAACAATATAAGTAACTCAGGAGGATCAGGTTCAGGAAGCGGTTCAATATGGTCTTGTAAAGAGACATATGAGTGTACTCTAGGTGTTCCAGACTGTTTAACAAGTATAACAAATGATTTATCTAATCCTGATAGTCTTGAAGATATTCTTATCTATTTAATGAATGAGCATTGTAGTGGGATACAACATAGAAATGCATTAACTAACTCAATACAAAAAGCAGTTACTGATGTAGCTGCTGTGAAAGCACAACCAAAAGGAGATCCAAATCCAACATTACAATCAGTTTATGTAGATAAAGGTAATACTGCTCAACAACCTATTGCGGTTGTATTAAATAAAGTAGAGGTAGCATATGGACATACTGCAGATGCTGTAGGTACTGATGTAAATGTATCAAGTGCATTAGCAGTTACACCAACTAATGCTTTACCTTTAGATCAACCAATTACAAAAAGAACCGGTTTTGTCCCAGCTTTAGATCAAAACCCAACAAGCCTTGCTCAATCACTTGCAACAGCAATGAGATTAATTGCTGATTTAAGAGGTGCTGTAGAAAAATTACAAATAGATTCTGGAACAAATGGTATACTTAGCAGGATGGTTGATATAAATACATTCTATGCACTTGGTTCAAGTTGTGTTCAAGCAGTTACAAATGCAGGAACATCTTCAAACTGTGTTGATTTATGGAATGAAACAGGTGTTCAGTTTGATACATCTGTTAGAGCATATAGCGCACCTGTTGGTGAAAGTAGTTATGAACTTACAACAAATAGTTGGCATGCAGTATGCCCAGGTACAGCACTAGTAGCACAGTATTTAGGTGGAGCATCTGGAACAAACACAGCTCCTTTCTGGTCTACACCAACAACTGGATGTGCACCTTAAAATTTAAAATAAAAAAAAATGGCTACAAATACATCTAACGGAAACTGTTGCTCATCTTGTGGGCAAACAAGCTGTAATAATTTAACATGTGGGTGTGGTGATCATTCATTAAGTACACCTTGTAACTACACAGGTAGAAATTGTAAAGATGGTAATCATGAAAAATGTGAAGAAGTATATTGTGAGAATTGTGTAGCTAATTGTGAAAGTAAGTTAGAATTTGAAATATCAAGTACTACAAGTTTTATAATTGAAAAAGGAGAAAGATTATCTGCAACATTACAGAAGTTAGTTCAATATATTATTAATCCAGCATGTGTTACATCAAATAATGAGATATTAAATATCATGCCAGGAACTGTAGATAGTTCAAGTATTCAAATAACGTGGGATTTAATTGGAGCAAGTAATTCAGCTTCAGCATTACAAGTAAGAGTTAAAATACCAACAGCAGCTGGTTGGACAAATATAACTCCAACATTACCTACTACATCAACATCATATACAATAATAGGATTACAACCAAATACAGAATATATGTTTAGTGTATTAGGTGTAGGAACAAGTTGTACATCAGCATCTATTTTTGTTACTACAAATCCATAATAATAAAACAAGAAAGTGATGGTTTATTGGTTTTCCAAAACTTAATTGTCAGAGACCTGGGGTTAACACCGGGTCTCTTTTTTTTTTATATTAAATATTTTTTATATATTTGTCCAAAAAAATAACTAAAAATAATTTATGGACTCATTAATTGAAAGAATCAAAGCATCCTTTAAGTGGAAAAAAAACTCTGAATACTGTGCAGAAAAATTAGAAATTACAGTAGATGATTATGACAAACTAAAAGATTATGTCAGATCACAAGAATTACTAGAAAACTCATCAACATCATATGAGTATAATTTAGAAAAAGGTGAAGCAAAAATGGAGACAGTAAGTTCTTCTGAACCTAAATCACCTGAAGAAATAATTGATATATTAAACATAGATATAACACAATGGAAATTATCTAGCTATTGGAATAAGCAAATGGGTGATCATTGGAGAGTATCAGCAATGGTTACAAGATTAAAAGATAATGAAGTAGATAATGTTGCTGAGTTATTAAAAGGTTTTAAACCAAAAAAATATAAAGAAGTAAAAAGAATTAAAACTCCAGGTAGAACAAAGACAGCTGGAGTTTT
>Ga0233413_10000187_pt1 | contig 33101 bp, 23 predicted proteins | sample Na_anoxic_6_MG_FD_189019 | JGI IMG/M metagenome (GOLD analysis project Ga0233413, IMG submission 189019) | Seawater microbial communities from Saanich Inlet, British Columbia, Canada - Na_anoxic_6_MG | ecosystem: Environmental > Aquatic > Marine > Inlet | place: Canada: British Columbia...
GACACAGAGTTGAAAGGACGAACAATGAAGGTTAATGAGGCTCGCCCTCGCACCGAAAGCCGTGGTGGTAGAGGAGGATATGGTGGTGGCGGAAGAGGAGGAGGACAAGGCGGAGGACGGCGATCCTGGTGAGCAGTGTTCGAGAACTAATCCACTGCCCCAGGGAGCGTTTTTTTGTATCTGCTCAATAATTTAAGGAAGGACATGGGTGTCTTTTTTTGCTTATGCCCTAACAAAGCAGTAAATGTCCACAGGATTTTGAGCAATTACGTTTTTTTCAATACCAGAAAAGGGAAATTTGAATGAAGATAAAATCTGGAAGATGGCTTTGGTCCCTCGTAGCAGCCTCGGCTGTAGTATCGATCGCTTTGCTTGCATTGGCATCAGAAAAGCAGCCTTCAGAAGGTACGATTGCAGTAGTTAACGGATTAGTGATTACCCAGGAGGATTTTGATAGAGAGATGATCCGTGTGCAGCGACAGTTCTTAAATATGGGAAAACATCTTAAAGATTCCCAGATGCCAGGTATCAAAAAGGAAGTTCTTGAAAATCTTATAAACCGTGAGTTGCTCTACCAGGAAACCCAACGGAAAGGAATCAAGATTGATGAGGCGACAATCAATGAACAAGTGATGACACTGAAAAAACGATTTCCCAGTGAAGCCGAATTCAAGGGTGCATTGGCAAAGGCGAATTTCTCTGAGGCCGCCATAAAGACTCAAATTGCGCGGGGATTGGCTATTGAACAACTCATTGGTACCTATGTGACTAAAAAGGCAACGGTTTCAGATCAAGAAATCAAGGCCTTTTATGAGAAACATCCAGGTCTATTTAAACAACCTGAGCAGGTGCGGGCCAGCCACATTCTGATCAAGGTTGACCCTCAGGCGGATGAAGTAAAGAGAGCTGAGGCACAAAAAAAAATTAAAGAGATCCAGGAGAAACTACAGAAAGGTGAAGATTTCGCCACTCTTGCCAAGGCACTCTCCGAAGGTCCCAGCAAGGCCAAGGGCGGGGATCTGGGCTACTTTAGCAGAGGACGAATGGTAAAATCCTTTGAAGAGGCTGCTTTTGCCCTCAGGCCTAATGAAGTGAGTGACATTGTCGAGACCAAATTCGGATACCACTTGATTAAAGTCATAGAGAAAAAACCTGAGTCTACCACCGCTTTTGAGGACGCCAAAGACAAACTCGGACAGTATCTCAAGCAGCAAAAGGTTCAGAAAGAAGTAAGTATCTACATTCATGAATTGAAAGAAAAAGCAAAAGTCGAGAGATTTCTGATGGAAGGTACGAAATAACCTAACACTCATCTAATACGCATTTATTTTTTCTTTTCAGCGATTTTTTTTTGCTGCTTGGATCTCAGTTTGGTAATGAGTTGCGCAAATGGTGAGTTGGCAAGTATTTCTTTGAACTGTGCTCGGTAGTTTTTGACTAGGCTGACTCCTTCGATCGCTATGTCAACGGCAAGCCAGTTGCCTTGTTTGTTTTTAAAAAGGTAAAGTACGGGAATTTGAGTATCCTTATTGATAATAACCTCTGTCTTTACTATCACATAGCGCCCTTTCACAGTTTCGTTGAGATAGCGAATGTTTTTTCCTGAAAAAATGCCTGCTTTTGCCAGATAATCATCTATTTTTTTTAGATACGTGCGCTCAAGAAGATCACTGAATACCTCGACAAACTCCTTTCTCTCTTCATTTGTCCTTTTCTTCCAACGAGCCCCTAATGCCCTCCTGGCAAACGCCTCCTCGTCAAATCTTTCTTTAACCAATTTGAGGAGGATGTTTTTTCTTTCATTCTTTTTATCAGGCGCTTTAAGAGACGGATCATTAAGGACATCGATGATCTTATCGAGGGTTCCTTTGAGGGAATCAGTGACTGGTCCAGGAGACGCCCAGACAAAAGAAGATAGCGATACCATCACTACAAAAAGCACTACTGCATGTGCATTAATAAATTTGTCCCATTTTATTGTCATTGATTCTCCTGACTTTAGATGCATTTTGAAATATCTCTGTAGCTATTCAGCCACAGATTTACGCTGATTACCACTGATATTTTTTCTTTTATTATCATATGTATCTTGAATTTTAATTTTCTGCCAAAACCTGTTCCTGACAGGTTCAGGAATTCAATAATAAGATGAATTCAATATTTGTTGCCTGCCCGCCATCGCGAGCTCAGGCGAGGCGGGCGGACCTTCAGGTAATTGATTAATTAAGCTTCATGTGCAGAATCAGGAGTAAGAACAATATATACAACTTTTTTATTTTAAAACCTATCTGTGTTCATCTGTGTGAATCTGTGGCTAATTAGTTACATCTCTTTTAATAAAATACATAAAATTAATGACTTAGGGACTGTCAATTTTGAATGGTTTCCAAACTAAGATTAGTTTTGGTAATAACGCCAGCACGGACAAGAGTGCAATAAACATGGCCAGCCCAGTAAACACGCCGAAATAAATAGTCGGAAGGAAGTTGGATAATACCAGTATGGAAAAGCCGAATATAATCGTTATAGAGGTATTGAGAATGGCCCTTCCCACGGTTTTGTGACACAGATGGAGGGTTTTGGAATAGTCGTTGTTTTTATTGAATTCCTCTCTAAATCGATAGATGTAGTGAATGCTGTTATCGATAGCTATTCCCATTGTGATAGCAGCGATCGTGATGGTCATCACATCCAGGGATATTCCTGTTAAGCCCATTATGCCGAGCACTATACCTACTGCAAGCAGATTGGGAATAATGCCGATTATGGATAGAGTTATGGACCTGAACAAAACGAGTAACATGATCCCGATTCCTAACAACACAATACCCAATGATAAAATTTGGGACTTAAATAAGCTTTGCAACATGTTGTTGTATAAAACGAGCATTCCGGCGACCGTTGCTTTGTTCCCTGAAAGCCCAAATTTATTTATAAGATCACCACTGATTCTATCCAGAAGCTCTTTTCTCCTTAAATCTTTCAGTGAGTCCAAGATTCTAAGGGAGATCCGGGCTTCATTATTGTCAATGGAGACATACGGATCCACCACCTCAGATCGAATTCGATCGGGAATCTTTTTGCTCAACACCCCCAGTTCAATGCCGTCAAATTCTTTCCCCTTATTGAGCTGTTCGGCAACCCTTATAATGGAGGCAAGGGAGAGAACCTTTCCGGTTTCTGGTAATCCGGCTAAATAATCATGGACTTCTTTAATTCTCCCAACTTTAAAAGGTGTAAGCCAGTAATCTTTTGGGTCATGATCTCCAGCCCAATCATCCTGTTCGAGGGAATCCTCATCATCGGTGTCAACAAGATTATTCTCTGCTGTGCCGTTGCCCTGTTGCTCACTAAAGTTGAGGATAATGTCGAGCGGGAATGTGCCGCCAAGCTTATCATCTATTAATTTCATTCCCTGGTATATTTCAGTTCTCTTGCTGAAGTAATTTATAAAACTATTTTCCACCTTTAGCTTACTGATGCCGATTAAGCTTATGACGGCAAGCACGATTGATACGACGATTACTTTGCCCCCGTGAAGTTTCGCAATTGAGGCGAGTCGAGAGGTGATGAAAGACTGCCCTTTGCGAGTAATCGAGGGACTGGATTTTTTGAGTAACATTAAAACAGCAGGAAACAACAAAAATGTGGTGAGAAAGGTTACGCACAGACCTATGGCCATCATCCATCCAAAATCAATGACAGGTCGAATGCCGCTGAATACTAATGAGCTGAAGGCCAAGATTGTGGTTAAGGCGGCATAGAGGCACGGCCACACCATTTTTTTGGCAGTAGTGTATACAATATCGAGCTGACACTCTGAGGCCATATCGTTACAAAGCTGCCTGTAGCGAACAGACAGGTGAATGTTCATCGACATGGTAAGTATCAGCATCAAGGAGATAAAATTTGAGGATATGACAGTCACTTTCCAGTTTAAAAAACCGAGCACCCCAATCATGACGAGAACCGCATAAAAGCAGCTCAGCAGCGGCAAGATTACCCATCGTATTTCGCGGAACAGAATGGCGAGGGTTACGACTATGAAGATGAACACACCAAAACCGAATACCACCAGATCGCTTTTGATGAATGTGATCATGTCATCGGCGACCATTGGAACACCGCCAAGATGTATTTCAGCGTATTTCTTATAAGGGTGCAGAATCGATCGAATCCTCTCGATGTCCTGATGCCGCTCTCTATTATACTTGGCATAGTAATCCTCATACTCAGTCATACAGGTTGCTAATTGAGATTGCTCGTTTTCACTGAGTGTTTCTGCCCTCTTTTTTGCCAGAAGCTGAGTCCTTTTTTCAGCAAGCTCTGAGAAATAAGGGTCGTGTTTCATGTACACGACCAAGGCGGTGGTTTGACCATCGCTGCTCAAAATCAACTCATTATAAATCGGGCTTTCCAGTATCTCCTTTTTTGCCTCTTGGATGTCAACACCGGGACCTTCCAGGCTCTTGACGGTTTCCTCTGTCATTTTTGAGAGCTCTACGCCGGGAGCACCTAAAAGCGGAATATCAAGGAGGGTTGCTACCGAATCAACCCTCTCTAATGACTTTAATTCTTCCCGTAACTCTTTTAAAATCTCTAATGATCCTTCGGAGAATAAATCCTCATAGGGAGTAAACGCTACCATGAAGAATTCTCTGATCGTGTAACGGGAATTAATCTCACGGAATATCTTTAAGTCCTTATCATCTTCTAGAAGGAGGGTGTCAGGAGAGGCATCGAGTTTAAAGTCCTTTGCGTGATATGAAAAAAACAAAAGCAGTAAAAAAAGCACTATAAGTACAACTTTGGGGTGCCCTAAAACAATTCTATTATAGAGCTTTGAAAAACCGTTCATCATGTTTAATTGATTTTCTGATTTAATATGACTTAGGGAATTTATGTAATAGCTCAATAAACAGGGGCAACATTTTCGTACACCACCTTTCTGGATTCCTGCTTTCGCAGGAATGACATGGGGTTAGGTCATTTCGTCATTCCCGCGCAGGCGGGAATCCAGGGACTTTACCCCTTTTTATTGAGCTATTACGAATTTATCTTCTCGTCCCAGATTAACAAATTTGGTGCTTGAGCCCTTAAAATTAAGCAAGGTTTTTCTGTTTAGCTCTTTGATAGGGACTCGATTCTGGCAAAAAAAGTATAGGGTAAAGGCATTTGCGTGTCAACAGAAAAGGCGCAAAGAAGCAACATGAGTGTTTCAAAAATGTATCCCTCACTGATTTGATAAGAAGTTTTAAAACACAATCCGCCTGCGGTGGATGATTTGCGCTTGACACAAAAACATCAATTCCCTATCCTTCTTGCTACAAAAGGAGAAGCAGAAAGATGCTAAAATGGCTAGAAAATCAATTGAAACATATACTGTTTGTTTTCCTCCTTCTCACTTTTTCTTTAGTTGGGTGTGCCCATAGAAACGGTGCCATTCCTTCCTCCGTCCCGCGAGATATCTCATACCCGCCTGCCGCCCGTCTGCCGGATGTCGGGCAGGGATGTAGGGCAGGTCATCAGAACCAGGAAACAACTGTATTCGCATTAAACCAGACCCAAACAAAACGAGGTGAGGTTAAAGAGGATTCTCTTGATGATAGTCCGGATTTTTTCTTCGAAGATTCTAAAGAAGAGGTGGTACAAGTGGCGGACCCACTATCCCCTTGGAACCGGGCTATGTTCCATTTCAACGACAAGCTCTACTTCTGGCTCCTGAAGCCCCTTTCAAGGGGATACAAGGCTGTGATACCCACGCCTGTCAGGAGTGGTGTAAAAAATTTCTTCCGTAACATTACAATGCCCATTCGAATGGTCAGCTGCCTTTTGCAGGGAAAGGGGCGCGCAGCGAGCGCAGAATTATCCAGGTTTCTGATAAACAGCACTGTGGGAGTCCTTGGATTTGGAAACCCTGCCAGAAGATGGCCTGAATTGAATCCCAGCGAGGAAGACCTGGGACAGACCCTTGGAAGTTATGGGATCGGCAATGGGTTTTATATAGTGTGGCCTATTCTGGGCCCCTCTACTTTGCGTGACTCCATGGGGATGGTCGGAGATTGGTTCTTGAATCCTGTTTCATATGTGGAGCCCACTGAAACATACCTCGAAATTAGGGCTGTTGAGACTGTAAACGAGACTTCATTTAAGATCGGGGATTACGAATCTCTCAAGGAAGCTGCGATCGACCCTTACGTGGCATTACGCAATGCATACATCCAGCACCGTAAAAAGAAGGTGGAAGAGTAGGTTATGGAAATTTCGAGATCTTTATTTCGAGGTCATGGTATAAACCACATTCCAGTCAGCGGGTAGCGGATTTTTATGAGGTCAAAACATCGTTTAATGTAAACTTGTGCCGCATTAAGATTGGGATCCATAGCAGTGATATTTTTAAAGATATGGATTGCTTTATCTTATTTTTCGTTTAATGATAACATATTTGTTTGCATCTCATGGTATCCCTTTTCCATCAAGGGCTTAAGATCATAAATATAAGTGGTGTTATCCAGGATAAAAAAATCCAATGTGTTTTCAACTTTGTTTTGCCTTTTTTAGTAACCTTTTTGCTATGGAAATATTGTAATCCTTTTCATAAGCTTTATTTATAATACGTTCAATCATTTCTTTATTCAATACGCCTATCCTGTCCAGGGCCTTTAAAGCGTACTGCCTAACCTGAGGTTTCTCATCCTCCAACAACCCTTCCAATGACTCAACAGCATTGTAGACTTCAGGCTTAAACCGCGCAAGCCTTCCTAAAGCAGAAGCCGCTAATCTACGTTCATTACCATTTGAACTCGTGGTAAACTTTATTATTTCAGAGATCACGGTTGGGTCATTTGATTTGCCAAGCGCTACTACCCTATTAACACCTTTAGCATCTCCAGAATCTATTCCTTTGATGCGAGGGGCTTTACTAATATCTACTTTTTTCTTATGTGCTGTCGAGGGAATAGAGTTAAAAAAACTTTTCACATCTTCAACATTATGGACGATATTTATCTCAGGCAGTGAGGAGACAATGGTATTGCCATATGAACGTGTAACAAGTCGTGTATCAAGTATAGCAACCACACCATATTCGTTACGCCCTCTAATGAGCCGTCCAAACCCCTGCCTCAATACCAAAATAGCGGATGGGAGGGCAAGCTCGCCAAACCATCTGTCTCTCAGCCTCCTGCATCTTTCCTGGTACACCGGATCTCCCGGGGATGTAAAGGGGAGCTTTGCAATAATCACCAGGCTTAAGTTTTCCCCCTTTATGTCAATTCCCTGCCAGAAAGTAGCGGTTGCCAGAAGCACGGAATGCGAAGTATCTTTAAACCACTGAATGAGTCTTGCAGGGGGCATGTCACCCTGGGATTTGAAAGGGTAGTGTATCTTGATGTTATTTGACACAAAATGGAGATGTTTATAAGAGGTAAAGAGCACTAATGCCCTGCCATGGGACGCATTGATAAGCCCCTCTATTACATTAATGCTCTCTTCCTGAAATATTTCATCGTTTCCCCTGTCTGGTTGAGGCAGGTTTTTATCAATATAGAGGAGGGCCTGTTTTCTGTAATCAAAGGGGGAACCAATTATCTTTTCTCTAAAGTCTTCGATGCCTAACCTATTCTTTAAAAAAATAAAATCTCCTCCTGATGCCAATGTAGCTGATGTCATAACTACATTTTGATATTCACTTATCAGCTCTTTAAAGGACTTCTGGCATTCTACGAGGCTGCTTTTCAACTCCAGCGCCCTGTTGTTTCCCACCATATAGTAAACCCTGCCTGAATCATTTTGCTCTATAAAATCATCTATATCTGCTGCAAGTGACTTTACATAACCTATGGTCGTCTCCATCCTGTCTAAAAGTTCATCATTGGACACGGCCTTCATATTCTTTTCAATTGTTGAAACTACCCTATTCAGGGTTAGAGTCTTTTTTAAATCCTGTAGTTCTTTTAGGATGGGAGCGGGGATTGGAAAAACTGCCTGAGATGGCATATCCGTTCCTTTAAAAAATATCTCTACTTTAGGAAATAGGGGATCAACTAATATTTTTAATCCTTTTAATCTATAGAGGAGCCATGCCACCCTTGGATAGCTTAAGGTACTGCCCAGAACATGGGAGATGACATCTTCAACCTCAGTTGCCTCATCGATTATTAATTGTTTATGAAAGGGCAGGATATTAAAATCTGATAGGAGATCATAGATCAGGAGGTGATGGTTGACTATTAGAATATCCTTTTTGAAGAGATGTCTATAATGCCGGTAATAAAAACAGGAATCATAAAATGGGCATTCTTTGCCGTTACAGTCCTGTGAATCACCACATATCTTTGACCAGAATTTTGGAATGAATGAAAGTTCACCCTTTTCACCTGTCTTAGTCTCCAACAACCATTTGCGAAATTTGCCATAGGCTTCACTTATATCTGTAAACTCTCTTTCCCTTTTAAGGCAAAGATAGTTGTTCTTTCCCTTGAGGATACCAAATGAAAATTGTTGAGGCAGTTCCGTTTGAAGAAAAACAAGGTCCTTGCTCACAAGTTGATCCTGAAGCGCAAGAGAGGCAGTGGATACAATGGTCTTATCATTGGAAAGTATCGCAGGGATAAGGTATGCAAATGACTTACCAACCCCTGTGCCTGCCTCTATAAGCAGATTCTTTTTACTATTGAGGCAGTGTGAGATCTCACCTGCCATTTCTCGCTGCTCCAGGCGGTCTTCATAATCTGGAAACCTCTTTTTTAATACATCAAAGCTCGATGATAATTTTTCCAGACTTGGCCTCCTATTTTTCTTTAGTCGAAACTATTTTGCCACTAAGACACTGAGACACAAAGACTATTATATAATTCTTTGAACCCTGTTAAATTTCCCGGAGGGAACCCTATTTAACAGGGTGAATATCATTTTTAATAAGAGACATAATCATTTCTTCGTGCCTTTGTGACTTGGTGGCTGAACTTATACCTTTAATCTTAAATACCTCTTTTTGTTTTCCGAACAATATCGATAAGGGTTTCCAGGTTTACAAAATCAACAAGAATGTTGTTATAGGCGCGTCTGAATGGCCGATTAATGTCTTGAGCGACTACAAAGCTGCCACCTTCAGAATATTGAAGGCGAAATGCCTGAATATTCCTTTTATCGAAATCATCAGCAGACCACTTGCATTCAATAGCCATATGCGGTCTCCCGTGATGTGCAAGAACAAAATCTACTTCGTGGCCGCGCTTGTCTCGCCAGTAGAATATATCTCTGAACTGTAAACGTCCGTGTAACTCATTAAGAATGTAGTGTTCCCATAACAGACCCATATCCTCAGGTCGAAGGTCTAACCATCCATGATGGTAACAGACAAAGCCAGTATCAAAACCATATACCTTAGGGGCTGAAACGATTTCAGTAGGGCGATGAGTACTAAAGGGGCGTACAACATGTACTACAAAAGTGGCTTCGAGTACCAGTTATTAATAGTGGTTCTACTGACTTCGCAAGGGCGAGAAAAGCGTGTCGCCTCAAAAATCCCTCCACTCTGAACGAATAACAGTTCTGCAAAACGTTGGAAAGAATGTCGGCGTTCAAGCCGAAAGAGCTCCTGAATATCCTTGGCCCAGTATGCATCCATCCACTCCTGAAAATCCTGCTCGGGCAGATTAGTTGCGAGGAAAAAAGATGGTAGGCCTCCACGGAGTAATCTATGTGTAAGATCAATATTATCAAAATCTGGCAAATCAGGTGATATCATTGGAGTTAGCCACAATTCGCTCTTTCGGCCTGCTAAAGTATCTTTAAATTTAGCAGAGACTCCAAGTGTGGAGGAGCCAGTGGCCAGGATTTTGGTATCCGGGAAATAATCAGCAGCGATTTTTAATAGTTCAGAAGGATTTTGGAGTCTATGCACCTCGTCCAGGACAATGCGCTTCCCTCTCAAACTTTGCAGGAAGGCTTCAGGATCATCCAATAAGCGTCTGGTGCGTGGCAATTCACAATCGAAATATTCAATATTGGTTAAGAGCTGGGAGAGACATGTTTTCCCTACGCGTCGCACCCCAGAGAGCCAGAGAACAGATCGGTTCTGCCAGAGTTCTTCAATTTTACCCAACCAGAATTTTCGTTGTTTCATGGGCAATTAATATAACAAATAGTGCTACTATATGCAATATTAAATTCATTTAGTTCTATTTTTAATAGATAGTAAGGGTAATTATGGTCAGGGCTTGAGTCGAAAATTTTATATATAGGCTCTGATATTTTTTCCTAAACCCGCCCTTGTTTACCCTATTATTCATTAAAGGATAACAACCGTGTTTTCATTTCCTCATATCCCTCTTCCATCAAGGGCTTAAGGTGAACAATATCTGCGGTGTTATATTGGATCAAGCGATCGAGTGCGCTCTCATCTCCCCACTGGTATGCCTTCCAGAGTAAAACAGCCTCATATCCGTCCATTCCCTCAATTGCAGATGCTCTGTGAAGATCAAAGGATTTTTCAATTGCCTTGAGACCACCGCTGTAGCCTAACTTCTTTAGAAAAAATCGAAGGTCGATATGGGCAGGAGGAAGGAAGATGTTGGGAAATTGGCGCCTTATAAAAGGCAAGTCAAATTGGGCTCCGTTAAAGGTGATGACCAGTTCGTATGTATTTATTTCCGTTTCGAATTCGGCTAAATTAATGCCTTGAACAAAGGTCTTTGCAGTTTTGCCGTCATAGAGACCAATAACGGTGATCTCGTCAACTCCCTGGTAAAGTCCAGTTGTTTCAATGTCCAGATATACAGCCTTATCCTTGAACCTACCGAATAAACGCCATATATCCGCAGGGGATAGTTTATTCGCGAAAAAACGGATGTTGTTTCTATTTTCAAGAGAGGCATCTACATTTTGACGCACAAAGGAATCCCGAGACGGCGAGAGGGGGCTCTTTTTAGCGCTTAGAAAATCTTTCCATGTATGGATACCATTCCACCAGAGATGCCGCTCTGTTTTTGGGCCAATGCCGGGGATGTGGATAAAGGTATGCTCAAGCAAATGGGGCTTCCTTTTTTATTGAGTGACATTTCCCAGGCCATCAAGGTTAAAAAGAGGTTTACCATGACCCGGATAGATGTTTTTTACATCGAGCGGTAATAATTTTTTAAAAGATTCCTTGATTGCGTCTGGATCACAGCAGAAATTATTGAGCTCGCCATTACCTTTCATATTAAGAATTGTGTCCCCGGAGATGATGGTTTTCTCATCACTGCTGTAAAAACAAATACTGTCATCAGTATGCCCAGGGGTTTTTATTATCACCCAGTGAGGAAGATACGATATTGATTGGTCTTCATCCAGTATGCATTCGGCACTGTAATCGGAAGGGAGAAACAGTGTCCTTAAGAAGGGTAAAGGAATCGCTCCCATATCACTAAATAAGGCAGCAATGGTGTTTTTAAGGTAATTTTCTTCGGCTATCACAACTGGCAGGAGACCCTTGAGCCATGCGGATGGAGAAAATAGACAGATCTTATCCCTTCCATTAAGGTAATCTCCAACCATATTAAAGAAACAGACCCTAATTTTAGGAAAAAGCTCTACAAGCCTGGATATGCCAGCTACATGATCTATATGAAAATGGGTGGCAGTCACCATTCGCAAAGAGAAGGTATTTATTGATCCGCCATAGGCGGAGAGGTATTGATATATTTTTTCAGCAGCTTTGGAGGTGCCAACATCCACAGCAACAAAAAAATTCCCATCCTCTATCAAGTAGGTATTGGCATAACCACCGCTGATAAGATGAACAGGCATACAATTGTTTATTGTGTTATATTGTTTATTGTGTTTGTTGAGTGCCCAAAAAACCAATCAACGAGCAGAGTGCTCAGAAACCATATCGAATGCCTTAGATAGTGCATTTTTAAGTTCGGATACCTTTGTTCCGCCCCCCTCTGCCATGTCTTTTCTGCCACCACCTTTTCCACCAACAAAAACAGACAAATCTTTTATAATTGTTCCGGCATTAAACCTATCTGTCAGATCATGTGTTATCCTGCATAGTAAAAAGACCTTACCATCGGCCTTAGCACCAAGTACAATTATTCCAGATTTAAGCTTATCCTTTAAATGGTCCCCAAACTCCCTTAAATCTTTTGGGTCAGCTGTTGCTACCTCCTGGCTTATAACATTGATGCCGTTTATTTCCCTGGCGGTATTAATTAAATCCTCTGATTGTTTTCTTAAAAGCCTGGCTTTGAGAGATTCTATCTTGCGATCTTTTTCTTTCTGATCCCCTATAAAATGTTCGACCTTTGTGACAAGATCGTCAGGAATAGTTTTAAGAAGGCCAGATATGGTTTTAAGTTTATTCACCTCTTTTTGTATCTCCCGAATAGCCCCTTCTCCAGTAAAGGCCGCAATCCTCCTGATACCAGATGCAACTGCCCCTTCGCTTGCGAGCAAGAACACACCTATATCTCCTGTTGCAGTAACATGAGTTCCCCCACAGAGCTCCCTGCTAAGACCATCACCAATTGTAATAACCCTCACATCATCGCCATACCGTTCTTCAAAAAGGGCAATAGCGTTTTGTTTAAAGGCCTCGTCTCGTGGCATTATGGCGGTTGTTACAGGCAAATTCCTTTGTATATTGAGGTTCACCAACATCTCGATCTCTTTTAATCTTTCAGATGTTATCTGGGCGAAATGGGTAAAATCAAACCTCATCCTTTCAGGCCCTACATGAGAACCTGCCTGTTTCACATGCTCCCCAAGGGTTTCCCTCAATGCCGCCTGAAGGAGATGGGTCGCTGTATGATTTTGCGCAATATTTTTTCTCCGTTTTTCATCTACCATCGCCTCAACCGTATTACCCACAGCTATCACACCTTCAATAATTTCCCCTTTATGAATAATCAGGTTTGCAGGGTACTTGATAGTATCAACAATCTTGATACTCAGCGTATCATTACGCATCCATCCGGTATCTCCAATCTGACCACCAGATTCGCTATAAAATGGGCTCTGATCAAGGATAATCTCTGCCTGCTCCCCCTCACATGCTGAATCAACCAGGTCACCATCTTTTAGGATAGATATAACCTTTCCTTCCGCCCTTAACGTTTCATAGCCTAAGAACCGACAGTCCAACCCCCTTGAGTCAAGCATTCTATAGACCTCGGGTATCACCTCCTGTCCACTGCCTTTCCAGCTTCTCTGAGATGTTGCCCTCTGCTCTGCCATGGCCTGATCAAAGCCCTCCATGTCTATGCTAAAATCATCATCCCGGGCTATATCCTCTACCAGGTCCGGTGGAAAACCAAAGGTATCATAAAGCCTGAAAACCAAACTCCCTGGGATAATATGTTTCTCCTTTGAACGTAACTGATCCATCTCTTCCTTTAAAACAGAGAGGCCATGGAAGAGGGTATCGGCAAATCGTTGCTCCTCATTGATCACCACTTCATCAATAAATCTTTTGGATTGTCCTAACTCCGGATAATCAGGGTTCATTAGATCAACAACCTTATCTGTGAGACGATGCAGAAATGGACCCTTTAGCCCGAGAACCTGGCCGTATCGTATGGCCCGCCTGATTATTCGCCTAAGCACATAACCTCTGCCATCATTTGAAGGCATAATACCGTCAGCTATAAGGAATGCGGCAGCCCGACTGTGATCTGCGATTACCTTGAAGGAGATATCGCTTTTAGTATCCTGGCCATATCGTAATCCTGTCAATTCCTCTGTGAGTCTTACAATATCAGTAAAGAGATCGGAGTCGTAATTTGAATATACGCCTTGCAGAACCGCAGCCAATCTCTCCAGACCCATACCTGTATCTATGTTTGGCTTGGGAAGGGGGGTAAGCTCGCCATTAGGCTCTCTATTATACTGGGTAAAGACCAGATTCCATACCTCTAAATACCTATCACAGTCACAGCCTGGTTTACAGGTGGGCTTACCACAGCCAACCTCAGCACCTTGATCAATGTAAATCTCCGAGCATGGTCCACATGGGCCAGTGTCTCCCATGGACCAGAAATTGTCCTCGTCTCCTAAACGCAGGATCTTTTCATGAGGTACGCCTATATTTTCATTCCAGATTTTATATGCCTCATCATCATCTGTATAGACGGATACCCACAATTTTTTTTCTGGGATACCATATCCAACAGTCAGAAGTTCCCACGCCATATCAATTGCCCCTTCTTTGAAATAATCGCCAAAGGAGAAATTTCCCAGCATTTCAAAAAAGGTATGGTGCCTGTTAGTATAGCCTACCTCAGTGAGGTCATTGTGTTTTCCTCCAGCCCTGACACATTTCTGAGAGCTCGTTGCCCTTGTATATGACCTTTTTTCAAGACCGAGGAATAGATTTTTAAATGGGGCCATACCAGCATTAATAAAAAGCAGTGTCGGGTCATCCTGTGGCACCAAAGATGCGCTTTTTACTATCTCATGACCGTGATCTTTAAAGTAATGTAAAAATTTTTCTCTGATTTTTCTGCTATCCATAGTTCCTCGAAACTTGAAACTTGAAATTTGAAACTTGACGGCTTCGTAAAAAGTCGTTTTGCCGATCATTGCGAGGAGTCACGTCAAGGCGTGACGACGAAACAACCTCCTGATTTCAAGAGGTTACACTCCATTAGATTGCTTCGCTACGCTCGCAATGACATGCTTTTTGACTTTTTACGAGTTTGTCAAACTTGAAATTTGAAATTTGAAACTTGGGGGAAATTGTCCCCGATTCTCCTAAAGAGATACTGATCTCAACGGGACAAAGGGGACTCGGAAGCAATTGAAAATCTTCAATCAAAAATAAACTTCCTTATCTATCAAGTTTCCAGTTTCGAGTTTCCAGTTTCAACTAAGCCAAGCTTTTCCTTTACCCTGTCAGAAATATTTTTCATTACATCAGGGTGTTCGGCTAAAAATCTTCGAACATTCTCCCTTCCCTGACCAATCCTTTCTTCATTAAATGAGAACCAGGCACCACTTTTCTCAACTACATCTAATCCAACCCCTAAATCTAATAGGTCTCCCTCTTTTGATATCCCGCTCCCAAAAATAATATCAAACTCGGCCATCCTAAAAGGAGGGGCAATCTTATTTTTTACTACCTTAACCCTTGTTCTATTTCCTATTTTTTTGTCCCCTTCTTGTATGGAGGCAATCCTTCGAATATCAAGACGTTGGGTTGCATAAAACTTGAGCGCATTTCCACCGGTAGTGGTCTCTGGGCTCCCAAACATTACCCCGATTTTCATCCTGATTTGGTTTACAAAAATGACACATGTCATTGATCTATTGATACTTGCCGCCAATTTTCTAAGGGCCTTTGACATCAATCTCGCCTGTAATCCAACCTGCTGATCACCCATTTCACCCTCTATCTCTGCCCTTGGGACAAGGGCTGCAACAGAGTCGATTACGAGGACATCCATGGCGCCGCTTCTTACCAGGATTTCAGCTATATCCAACGCCTGCTCGCCATTGTCTGGCTGGGAGACAAGAAGATCATCAACATTGACTCCCAGTCTCCTGGCATATGCCAGATCAAGGGCATGCTCTGCATCTATAAAGGTAGCCATTCCATCCTTGGCCTGTGCCTCTGCAATAATATGAAGGGCAAGAGTGGTTTTTCCTGAGGATTCTGGTCCAAAGATTTCTATCACCCTCCCCCTTGGTACACCACCCAGACCAAGGGCTGCATCCAGGGCAAGCGAGCCTGTAGAGATGACAGGAATATCCATAAGCACCCCCCCCTGCCCCAATTTCATAATAGAGCCCCTTCCATGCTGCTTTTCAATCTGTGTAATAGCCAAATCCACAGATTTCTTCTTTTCTGCATCAATTGCCATAATAATCCCCCTCTTTACCAAAACCTAATTTATACCATACACGTCCATAAATTGCGTTTTTGTATCAAGTGAATCACTTTTTCCATTGTTCATTCCTGGAGTGCTGGAGTAATGGAAAGCCCCAATACTCCATCACTCCCTGGCCCAGACCTGGCATGCAATGCTCAGGCTATATTGAAACAATTTATATATAAGATAGAGATTGCAATATTTGTCAGGGAAGTCGCGCCAGGGCAGGCCAATGATTCCCGTGGGTCTGAAACTTAATTTCAATTAATGAACCTAAAAACACTAATTATAACCTTCCAAAGTATAATAGTATAGGAATTTCCTTTTTAAGCCCTTGTAGGGGCGACATTTATGACGTCCCGCAAAGCGGGATTCGATAAATCGAACCCCTACAGGTCCGCAACAAAGGTGCGATATGTTCACTGAATTTCTATCCGCCGCAGATAATTAAACGTTTTTTAATGACAACCGCCTCAGGAGGAATGAAGTGTTGGATTACTGGAGTAGTGGTTAGCAAAGTTGGTCCGCCAAATTGTATTTATTCCTCTAACACAAAACTCCATCCCTCCATCCCTCCTGCCGTCCGTCGGGCAGGGCCTGAGTCCCGTAGTTCGGGACGATGGCGGGCAAGTATCCCATTAGGGCGATGTCCCTGAGTTCTCCGCCCTCAATGGCCACGTAGCCATTTTTGTATAAACCGGCCCATCTGGCTTGAGATCACTTTTATAAAGAATAAGCTCATTCAGCTGATACAGGTCACTATTAATATCACGATATTTATCAAGAATCCATTTCATATCCTCAGGCCGATCTAAATGGCCCTTAAAGCGGCCAAATGTGAGGTGTGCTCTAAAGGGCCTTTTTTCCGGCATGAAACCTAATGCCTTTAGTTCTTCCTGTAACTCATCCCTGAGATCTGATAATCTCCCTATATCTCCATTAAGGCCAATCCAGATAACCCGCGGCCTTCGCCAATGTGGGAATACCCCAACAGCATTGAGCCTAATCCTGAATGCAGAAAACCCTTTTGCCACCAGATTCACCTTTTCTTCCATATCACCTATTGTATCTTCATCGACAGAGCCAAGAAATAGTATAGTAAGGTGAATGTTGTCTGCCTTAACCCATCTCACTGGCAGGGCTGTTTTTTTTAATTCTTTGGAAATAACCCTGATTTGTTCTCTGATCTCAACTGGAAGTTCAAATGCCAGGAATGAACGGATACCCATTGAGATATCTCCTTACCCAGTCAAGGGCCATCTCTGAAGTATTATATTTTACCTTATCTCTGTCTCCTGAAAAACAGTATTTTCCAGAATATATTTCGCCATCTACAGAGAGGCCAATAAACACCGTACCAACTGGTTTATCCTCTGATCCTCCGAGAGGCCCGGCAATCCCTGTTACAGCAAGCCCCATATCAGTTTTTGCAATTTTCTTGACACCCTCGGCCATTTCCCGTACCGCCTGATCACTGACAGCCCCGTATGAATCTATGGTTCGTTGCATTACCCCAAGCATCTCAACCTTAGATAAGTTACTGTAAACAATCAGACCCCTTTCAAAATAAAGAGAGCTTCCTGATATAGATGTAAGCCTGTGACCAATAAGACCGCCTGTGCATGATTCCGCTACAGAAATCATCCTCTTCCGCTCCTTTAACAACTCTCCGACAACAGACTCCATGATTGTATCACCGGATGCAAATATATAAGGCCCTAAAAGATGCCTGATTTTTTTCTCTGCCCTATTTAATTCCCTTTCAATCTCTGTATCGTCTTTCCCCCGGACTGTGATAGTGATATGATTTTCAGGGAAGGAGGGGTAAAATCCAAACATTACCCGTTTCAGTTCATCACTGAGACCTTTGAAGACATCTGAAATACGGGATTCACTTAACCCATAGACTTTCAGTATTCTATGCCGTGGGACAGCAGCTGGTTTGTACCTTCGCAGAATATCCGGAATAACACACCTATTCATCAACTCCCTCATCTGCTCAGGTACACCTGGTAGGAAGTAGAGGAGACTATCCCCCTTAGGTAGTGAAAAGCCACACATCTCCCCTTGAGGGTCTAACATCTTTGCACCTTTTGGAAGCCAGGCTAATTTTTCTAAAGAAGCAGACCAGCGTAAGGCTAATTTTATTGTAGTATTCCTTATATGATCAAGAACGGCTTGATCAAGGAAAAGAGGCAAATCTAAGGCCTTGGATGCTATCTCGGCGGTAAGATCATCCTCGGTTGGGCCTAAGCCACCAGTAACAATTACAAAATGAGACCTTTTTACCGCCGATTTCAACACGGAAGAAAGTGTATCGTAGTTGTCACCAACGGTTCTGATTTCGCTTGCTTCAAGACCATGAGACAAAAGACAGCCTGATGCATACCAGCCGTTAAGATCTCTTGTCTTTCCTGAGATCAGTTCATTGCCTATGATTATGATCTCTGTTTGCATAATTCCTTCAGTGTTAAGTGCCTAATCCCTCAATCCCACCATTCGATCATATACAGAAGAATCCGCAAAGATAGATATGCATATAAACCGGCTACGAGATCGTCGAGAACAATCCCAAATCCTCCCTTTACCTTTTTTTCTATCATCTTTATCGGAGGAGGTTTGAGAATATCAAAAAATCTAAAAAGAAAAAACGCTGCTATCAGATTTCTCAAGGTAAAGGGGATAAAGATAATGATCAATAAAAACCCGGCTACCTCATCAATAACGATTTCGTGTGGATCAACCGTGCCCAGGATACATTGGCTTCTATGGGATGACCAGACTGCCCCTATGATTAGTATCAGCAAAAATAACGCTTGGTATCTGGTGTGTAAAAAATCTATTAATAAATATAAAGGTATTGCCCCGGCTGTGCCAAAAGTGCCTGGCATACCAGGTAAAAGGCCTGCGCCGAACCAAATAGATAAGATTAAGGCAACCTTGTCGATAAAATTAGCGCTCTTGAATGCCTTTAATATGTTTAAATTATCAGATTGATTGTTAGACATCAAGTAGGAATAATTTTTAAAAGTAACGTAAGGCTTTAATCCTCATCCAGGATTTTACGAACTGTTTGCAGCATCCCTCTCATATCATAAGGCTTGCTGATGAAACCTTTTGCCCCAGCTTTGAGGACTTCCTTAGCGGGCCCATTGATAAAATAACCACTTGCGATAATAATCCTTGACTTTGGATTCATCTTGAGAAGTTCTTCAAGACATTTCCTTCCACCCATCCCGGGCATGATTATATCCAAAATCACCAGATTGATTTCCTCCTTCTTCTCACGGTAGATCTCTAAGGCAGTTTCCCCATCAGAGGCCATAAGCACCTTATAGCCAAATCTGGTAAGTATATCTTCAGCAAGTTCTCGAATGGCCTCCTCATCATCCACTAACAAAATGGTCTCATTGCCTCCTTCGATGGGAACTTTTTCCTTTTTTGACTCCACTCTTTCTGTTTCTTTTTCAATAACAGGGAAATAGATTTTAAAGGTAGCGCCCTCATCCGGCTCGCTGTAACACATGATATATCCACTGTGGCTTTTAACAATACCATAGACCATAGCCAGGCCAAGCCCTGTGCCCTTGCCGGTCTCTTTGGTGGTGTAAAAGGGATCGAAAATGTGTCTTAGGATTTCCTTATCCATACCGTGGCCGGTGTCAGAGATGCTAAGCTTAACATATTGCCCTGGCCTGGCTCCCAGATGGGTTTTGCAGTATTCCTCATCTAAAATTACATTTTCTGTCTCAAATATCAGTCTGCCGCCATCAGGCATGGCATCCCTGGCATTGACTCCAAGATTCATCATAATCTGTTCTATCTGGACAGGATCTGCATTGATAATTTTTAGGTTTTCTACCAGGTGTAATTCAATAGTGATCATCTTTGGAATAGTGCTCTCAAGCATTTTAGAGACCTGTTCAATCTCGTTGTTGAGATCCATGGGCCTGAGTTTACTTTCCACTTTCCGGCTAAAAATCAGGAGCCGTTTGGTAAGATCACTGGCCCTCTGTGCAGATTTTTCTATTGCTTCAAGCTTCTCATAGTCAGGATCGCTCGGCTCCTTTCCTATCAAAAGGATCTGGGTATAGCCGAAAATTGCCTGAAGAATATTATTAAAATCATGGGCAATGCCACCTGCAAGGGTACCAATGGCCTCCATCTTCTGGGCCTGTTGGAGTTGAGCCTCGAGTTTCTTTTTCTCTGTGATATCAATAAATATATCCAGCAAGTGTGCCTGACCGCTCAATAGAATGGGGGTAGCAGTCTTTAGAATGGGAATTTCTGCTCCAGTTGCTGTAAGAAGTGTTCTCTCTGAGTTATCTACCTCTTGTCCGAGATCAGTAATGGGGCACTTTCCCTTTTCTGCTGGGCAGATATATTTATGACACACATGACCAATAATCTGGTCCTTAGGAGCGCCTATCATTTCGATGGCAGCAGGATTTGCATCAACAATGGTGTGTGTTTCTGCATTGATGCACACAACTCCTGCTTGTAATGAATCCAGTATGGTCTGTAAACGCTCTTCGCTACCCTGCAACTCCTCCTCGGCCCGCTTGCGCTCTGTGATGTCTTCATAAAGACTAAGACCGCCTAAAAAGCTTCCATCCTCAGATGTAATTCTGTTGTATATCGCCCTCATGGGCGTAAGTTTTCCCCCGGTAACAGATAGATAATCACCTTCGTAATAACCGGTTCCTTCTGATAGAGCTCCCTCAACTGCTGACAGCATTTTTTTGTCTCGCAAAGATTTGAGCATATTAAATCCAATAAGCCTTTCCCTTGAAGATCCCATGATTTCTATAAATTTTTCATTACAATCCACAATGACCCCTTTCTGATCAAAATGCATTATTCCAAGGGGAGATTGCTTAAAAAGCATACGATATCGTTCTTCACTTTTCCTTAACTCTTGCTCTACAAGCTTGCTCTCGGATATGTCCACATAGTAACCTAAGACCGCCGGTCTTCCATTATAATGAATGGAGGTAATTGTCTGTTCTATCCACCTCGTTTCACCAGTTTTATTAATAACCCTTAATTCAAATGGGAGGGTAAGTTCCCCTTTTAACATTTTAATGGTATTTTCCCTGACTATATTTCTGTCTTCAGGAAGAATAAAAGCTAAAGAATCCTTACTTAAGAATTCATCTTCTTTGTACCCTGTGAGCTGAAGAAACTGGGGGTTTATTAATTGAAACTTTCTATCCTGAATAATAAATAGGCCAACAGGTGATCTATCAAATAATGTCCGGAACAATTCCTCTGCCTGTTTACGTTCGGAAATGTCTTGATAAATCCCATACGCACCCACCAGCTTTCCATCTATGACTACTGGCACACCAAAAATTTCAACGTATATATTTGTCCCATCTTTCCTTTTTCGTTCACCGTATCCATGAATTGCTTTCCCTCTAAGGGTTTCTTCTGTATATGATACAGCATCTTTTATGTATTGTTGCCCTGCAACGAGTTCATCAAGATTTTTGCCGACGATCTCAGATTCTTTAAATTGAAAGAGCTTTTCAAAATCTCGGTTACACGAAATAATAGTTTGACCCTCATCAAGAGTTACTATGGCTAATGAGCTATATTTGATTAATGATTCTAAATGTTTTTTTTGATGCTCTAATTTTTCCTTGGCCTTCTCAAGCCCGGTTTCTAATTCCTCAAATTTGGTAATCTTTAGGCGCAGTTCTGCCAGTTCATGTATGAGTTGTTCTTTGGTTTTATCTGCATCTTTCATTTTCATACCTTGTTATTAGTTGCCTCTTTTTGTAGAGAAAATCACCCTTCCTTTTGTAAGAGGTCATGCGTTCCAACCCGACGGAGTTCTAAAACCCTACTTTCATACCTAAGGGTCAGGCGATAGCCTTTGCTTACCCTTATCGCAAAGATGCCCGTACCTTTAAGCTTTTTCAGCCTGAGAGAGGGATGTCTTGGATTCTCAATGAGGAGAGTGAGTTGCTTGTCAACCTGGGCCTGTATCTCTGCTGATAGTGTTCGATAATCCTTCAGAAAGGAGTTTGTGCGTTTAATCTTCACGATGCAAATCTTTCAGAAGGTCGTCCAGTGTATCGAACTCGTCATACCGTCCTGCGTATAGATCCTGGTCTGCCTCCTTCTCTCTTGCTTGCCACTCCGGGGTCCAAAACCAGGCCTGGTCTCTCGGAACCTTGATAGTCTTAATGGGGACCAGGTGTGCTGCGTTTCCTTCAATCTCGAATTCCAACTCATCTCCGGGTTGTAGACCCAATGCCTCCATAACCTTTTTAGGAATAGAAATTTGCCTTTTACTGCTAATTTTCATAATTTTACCTTATTACTATTTTACAGTAAAATAGACTTTTTTCTTTACTTTTGTCAAGTACAAAGTTGACTTCCGAAATAAAGGGGAATTACTCTCTTAGATTTCTAACCATGGTTTGCATAAGGCAGTTTTTAAGTTAGCATATCTTTAATTAAAAAAATATACATTATTAATTGTAATTTATCACTTGATTTTATTAATTTTTTCATTGAAAGCCCTGATGCAATCCAGTATGTTTCAATATCTGTTCTATCTAAATAGATCTTATAAAATTTTTGCTTGAACTTATGGAGAACTAATGGTTGTGATAAATTCAAAAAATTTTCCAAAAGATAATTTAGATAGTAAAATTGCCGTTTTCAGGCAATCGCCTATCTTTGCCCACTTAAGTGAAGATGAATTCAGGGAAATAGCAGGCCTCGCAAGACCCCACCATTATGCAAAGGGTGAATTTGTTTTCCTCGAGGGTGATCCACCCCATTTTTGTAATGTGGTCCAGGAAGGCAGGGTTAAACTCTTTAAACAGTCCTTTTCCGGTAAGATCTTCACCGTGAAAGTTGCCTATTGTGGTGATACGCTCCACGCAGTTGTCCTGTTTGAGGAAAAACCTCGTTGGGCCTCAGCACAAGCAATGGATAAAGTAACTCTCCTTCGTATAAAAAGAGAGGAATTCATGTCTTTTGTTACTAACCGTCTCAGTATACTTATGAAGATCATTGGTATTCTGGGAGAGCAAGCACACAGTGCTCATGAGCGGCTCATTGACATGGTGGGAGAGAGAGCAGAGCAAAGGCTCCTCAATGTTCTCAATATGCTCTGCTCGAAGTTCGGCACTATCCTATCTTTTACCTCTGAAGAGCTTGCAGATCTGGCTGGAACAACTACAGAAACCACGATAAGGGTAATCAGTCAGTTAAAGAAATCATCCCTTGTCTCTTCCAGCAGGGGCAAGATCGTTATCTTGGATGAGGCAAAACTCCGCCGCTCCAGCGATGGTCCTTATCTAATATAGATCTCACGGGATCGCATTAGAAAGTGCAAAAGGCACCTTAAACTCCTCATAGCTTATTAATCCCCATTTTATCTCTGACTTGAAATATTGAACCCCTTTTGACAAAGTAAAGAGTAAATTCCTTTCTTTATTATTAATTCCCTATTAAAAAATCCCACAATTTGCGAAACGCATCCCTCTAAATAAATTATAGGTTTATGATTTAAATCATAGAAAAGTCATGCTCATCTTATAATATGAAAATCAATTCAATAATAGAAAGTGTCAAGAGGAGGAAGACATGAATAGAATGGAAATAATGAGAAAACCAGTTGCAATCCTCGGTGGAGGTGTTTGCGCACAGACCTTTGCCGCAGACTTCGCACTCGAGAGATACAGCGTACGATTGTATGAGCTACCGGAATTTGCCCAGGTGACCCTAGGAAATGTTCTTAACACCTCTGAGATAGAGCTCGGAGGAAAGCAGCTCAACTTCAAGTGGTTCAGGAGGGGAGGGGTCGCCAAGATCGATGTAGTAACAACCGATATGGAAGAGGCGCTCAAAGGCGCCGGCCTGGTGATTGTAGCCATTCCCGCAAAGGGCCATAAACCCTTTTTTGAGAAGATGATTCCATGCCTCGAGAATGGGCAGATGGTAAGCATTTTCCCGGACAATTTTGGTTCCTTGATGCTCAGGAATATGATGCGTGAGAAGGGTTGTGATGCAGATGTGATAATTGGTGGATGGACCTCCATGCCATACGGTTCCAGAATAGTAGAGCCCGGCAAGGTTGATTTGATACTGCGGATTCGAGAGCTCGTTTGTGATACCCTTCCAAGTAAGGACGGAGATATCTTCTTTGAGACCTTGAAGGGAATTCCCGCCTTTGACGGCACCATGGAACTCAAACGGGGAGATACAGTCATCGGTATTGGCCTTTCCAACCCGAACCCAGTAGTTCATGTCCCCGGTTCAATTCTCAATGTAGGTGCTATGGAGGTCTCGGAAATGGAGGGCACTCTGGGCATTCCAAAGGGTAAATACTCAATGTATAAGCATGGAATGAGCCCTGCTGTCTCAAGGGTTCAGTTTGCCTTTTATCAAGAAGAGAGAGAGCTTGCAGATGCCATGGGTATAAAGATGATTGAGTATCGCGAAGACCAGTTTTTCTGGAAAGGGACTGTCATGGGCGTAGAGTATTGGGTTCCCTACGCCGATACAATCCTCCCACCAATAGTTGGTCCCGATTCCGTTGAACACAGATACTTCACTGAGGATATACCAGTGGGAACAGTCATACGCTACCACCTGGCTAAAAAATTCGGTGTACAGGTCCCCACGATAGAATCACTGATACACCTGGGATCGGTTGCCTGTAAACAGGATTTCTTGAAAAAAGGGATATCTCTAAAAGAATTGGGTATTGAGGATTTAGATAAAGAACAGATAATAAGATATATTAGAGATGGCATAAGGGAGTAATTTTCCAATCAAAAAAGAGACTAAAAATGCCCCAACAATTTGATTTATTGATAAAAAATGGACATCTGATAGATGGGACGGGAAATCCATGTTATGAAGCTGATATTGGGATTTCTGGAGGGCGAATTATCCGTGTGGAGAGTGATATAGATGTAGCTGCTCCGCAACAGGTCATTGATGCTGCCGGCTTGATTGTAAGCCCAGGTTTCTTTGATGCACATAGCCACGATGATTTATATCTCCTAGTCAATCCCACCTGCGATGAGAAGATATTACAGGGCGTAACTACTACTATCATTGGTAATTGTGGGTTTTCACCAGCTCCCATATCAGAAGACCATATGACGGATATTAAAGACGTCTTGAAGGTGATGGGCGGGGAACACATACCGAAAGAGGATTTGGAACTTCAATCTTTTGACGATTTCTTGAGGAAGCTCGAGGCAATGAAGCCGGGAATCAATGTGCTCCCTTTGGTAGGACATTCCACCGTGAGAATTGCAGTAATAGGTTCAGCAAACCGTGCTCCGACAGATTCAGAATTAAAGAAGATGAAGGAATTGGTTGCTATTGCCATGGAAAAGGGTGCTTTCGGTATTTCGACTGGCCTTATTTACGCACCGGGGAATTATGCTAACACCGAGGAAATCATTGAGCTTGCTAAAGTCATCAGAAAATTCAACGGTATCTATGCTTCTCATATTCGAAGCGAAAGTGACCAGATAATTCCTGCGATTAGAGAGGCAATAAAGATTGGTGAAAAGGCAAACGTTCCAGTACATATCTCCCACCATAAGGTAGCCGGCAAAGATAATTGGGGCAAAAGCGTTGAAACCTTAAAGATGATGGCAGAAGCAAGGGCCAGAGGGTTAGAAGTTACCTGCGACCAATATCCCTACCGAGCGGGAAGCACATTTTTGGCAGCCCTGCTTCCGCCAAGCACCTTGTCAGATGGACCGGAGGTGTTTTCCAAAAAACTGAAAGATCCAAAAATCAGAGAGAAAGTTATTGCAGAAATCGAAAAAGGCAAAGGAGTTCATTGGGAGAACCTAATAAAAGGATCAGGATTTGATAATATTGTTATCGCAATGTCCTCTAATCATCATGATTACATCGGCAAGTCCATTGCCGATATTGCAGAAATGGAAGACAAGAGTCCCTATGACGTTATCTTTGATCTCGTAGTGGAGGAGAAGCGAGGCACCATCGCTATACTTTATATGATGGACGATGAGGACATCAAAAGGATCATGCGAAGCCCCTTCACAATGATTGGGACGGATGGGATTCCTGGCTTTGGGGTGAGCAAAGTTCACCCGAGGCTCACCGGGACCTTTCCCAGGATACTTGGGAGATACGTCAGAGATGAAGGCGTTTTGAGTCTCGAAGAGGCGATCAGGAAGATGACTTCACTTCCCGCTCAGACCTTTCGGGTGAAGGGAAAGGGGCTGTTGATTGAGGGATTCGATGCGGATATTGTCATTTTTGACCCTAAGACAATTATAGATAAGTCAACGTATGAGGATCCATTACAAAAACCTAAAGGTATAAGCTATGTGCTGGTGAATGGGGAGATTGCCGTAAAAAGTGGTAAGGTTATTGGGGCAAATTCGGGTAAGGTCTTAAGGCACAAAAAATCATGAAAGGAGGTGAGGGCTTTAATAATTAGAGTGATACTTGGTAAGGAATTTTCAATATTTTATGGGAAAGATAGCACATTAAAATAGGAGGATACTATGAAAAAGAAAATAATTTATTCTATATTTTTGATCTTGATCGGGCTGGGTTTAACTCTAAACATGTCTTTTGCCGCGGCTAAACCCATAAAGATAAAGTATGCCCACCTCGGGCCTCCAAAACCCTTCGATTCTGCTATTCATGCTGCTGCCATAGCCTTCAAGTATGTGATGGAAAAAAGAAGCGCCGGTAAATTTCAGGTAGATATCTACCCATCAGGTACTTTGGGGAAAGAGATTGATATGATGGAGGCTGTGAAAAATAATGTGATTCAGGTCCATGCCGCCTCCATGGGTGGACTACATAGAATTTTTCCACTCGCTTTGCTCCCTTTTTCCCCTTACATATTTAGAAATGCATCAATTGCCGTAGAAGTTATTGATGGGCCCTTTGGTATAAAACTATTGGATGCCTTTACGGAAAAGACCGGTATCAAGGGGTTAGGTATTTTGGATTTCTATTCATTTATGGTAATTACCAATAGTATCAAGCAGATACATACCCCCGCTGATATGCAGGGGATCAAATTCCGAGGGATGGACACTCTGCAGGTCAAAATGTTTAAGGCCCTGGGGGCAAGTGCTGTACCCATTGCGTGGCCCGAGACCTATACATCGCTGCAAACTGGAGTTGTCCATGGACAAACAAATCCCGCTTTTGTTGTATCGTGGGCGAAATTGAACGAGGTTCAGAAATATATGACCCTTGCCAACTCACAATATGGCTATCAGTGGATGGTATGCAATAAGCAATGGTACGACGCTCTTTCTATTCAGGACAGAAAGGTGGTTCACGATGCAGTAGGGGCAGCTGTAACTACATCGAGAGGTCTGGGTATTTTACTGGAGGAAAAAGCTATTAACGAGGTAAGAAAACTAGGCATGGATGTTTATGCCCTTTCTGACAAAGAGACCCTTGAATTTCAAAAACTTGCCCGGCCGGCCTGTCTTGAATGGCTAACAACGAAAAGGGGTACCAAATGGGTAGATGAGCTCATAAAGGCAGTTCAAGAAGCAGAGAAAAAATTGGGCTATTAATAACATTAACCCAAAAAACCCCCTGCCAGAGCACTCTAATTGCATCACTCTGATCTGTGCAACTCTTAGGGGCCATTCCGTTCGATTGATCCTTAAAGAGCGGATTTTTTAAATTTCAAAGATGGCCTATGTAAACTGAACCGGGGATGGCAACAGGCCACCCCCGGACGCTAATAACATCCAAAATAAATGGCGGGTTACATGTAGGAAATGCTATGCTGGAAATAACAATTACTGGAATGGAACATGCAAGATAGGGCCCGGTTAACTCAGATCATAGAGGCATCAGATAAATTAGGGTATCTTATTGAGATGACTTCAGGTGCCTTTTGCGTACTTCTATTTGCGGCCATGATCTTGGTCACGCTTCTCGGTGTTTTCTTTCGCTATGTCATGCTCAATCCTTTTGAATGGACTGAGGAGTTGGCACGCTTCTTAATGCTTGGCCTGAGCTTTTTAGCAATCAATATCGCACTGCGTAAAAGGGAACATATTGCCATCCTATTCCTGGCCCAGAAACTGCCCAACAAGATATCAAAGGTTTTAGATTATTTCGTTGATATACTGATTGGCCTTTTCTTAATTGTCCTCATGAAGCAGGGATACCTCATGACAACCCGAACCCTTCTGACAACAAGCACCTTGAATATCTCAATGTTCTGGATCTATTTAACCGTGCCCCTGGGGGCCTTTCTTACCCTTCTTCAACTTATCCTGAATGTGACTAAGAAAACCATATCGGAATTTTCCCCTATTTCACACGAGATAAAGTGAAACGCTCATAATGCATAGTATCCTAAAACACATAAAAATAGTATGGGGGAAGGAGTAGATTATGGCTTTGTTCCTTTTGGTGGTTTTTATCTTTCTTATGCTAATAGGCACACCCGTTGGTTTTGTTCTGGGTCTGACGGCCCTGTTTGGATTCTATAGATTAGATGATCCAATCCTCCTTACAATGGTGTCCCAGAGGTTTTTCTCCGGGATTAATAGTTATGTGATATTGGCCCTGCCCTTTTTCCTCTTGGCCGGTGATATTATGAACAAAGTGGGGTTGACGGGGAGGCTTATTCATTTTTCCGATATTTTTTTTGGCAAGTTAAGGGGAGGATTGGCACAGGTTAATATAGTAACGAGTATCATCTTTGGCGGCATCTCAGGGGCGGCGGTGGCGGATACAGCCGCGCTAGGATCGATTTTTATTCCTTCGATGACGAAGGAGGGCTACGATAAAGACTTCAGCACGGCGGTTACAGTAGCATCATCGATTATCGCCCCCATAATCCCTCCCAGCATTATTATGGTGATTTATGGCGCCCTAATGGGCGTATCCATCGCAGGCCTTTTTGCCGCAGGGATTGTGCCGGGTGTGATGATCGGTGTTGGGTTGATGATCCTAACCCGGGTCATCTCTGAAAAGAGAAACTACCCCAAACATACAGAAAAAGTGACCCTTTGTAGGCTTTATCGTGGCACAAAGGGGGCTATATGGGCGCTCATAATGCCCGTGATCATCTTAGGAGGTATATTGGGTGGTGTTGTGACTCCAACTGAAGCGGCAGCTATCGCCGCAGGTTATGCGCTGTTTTTGGGGTTTGTTGTTTACCGAAATCTCTCCCTCAAGGATCTGTACAAGCTTTTACTTAATGCCTCTGTGATGATGGGTATCATTGCCTTGATTATGTCCTCGGCGGCTGTACTGTCCTGGCTATTAGCGAGTGAGCAAATACCGGAGATGGTAGCCAAATTGTTCCTTTCTATTACTAAGAACAAGTACATGATTTTACTCCTGATAAACCTCTTTATGATCTTAGTGGGCATGTTTATGGATATAACGGCTTCCCTGATCATACTTGGTCCCATTTTAGCGCCCTTGGCTATTAGTTTGGGTGTTCACCCGTTGCATTTTGGGATCATGATGTGTGTGAACTTAAACATCGCCCTGATGACTCCGCCTATGGGTGGATGCCTATTTGTAGCGATGATTATTAGCCGTTTGAATCTTGGCGAGATCGTAAAGGCATTGTGGCCTTTTATACTGGTAGAAATTTCTGTTCTTTTCTTGGTTATCTATATTCCGAACATAACAATGTTTATTCCAAAACTATTGGGGTTTATTAACTGAGATATCTCTTATATTATATGATTTTAGAAATGGAGTCTCATGCTGAAAATAGCTCGGAATAAAGTCTAATTTTAACATTCAACCTGAGTTAGAAACGGCTTCTGGCTTTCATAGTTTTCCTCTGTAGATTTAGTTAATATTGGCTAACCGAACCTTTACCTGATATAATTGCGACACAATTTAAGAAAGCAGGAATGAAATAACAATGAAAAAAATAACAGTACTTGGTGGTGGCAATGGCGCTCATACCATGGCCGCTGATTTGACACTCAAGGGATATGAAGTAACCATGTGTGAAGCACCTGAGTTTCAAGAAGGCATCAGCAGAACCCTTGAAAGGCAAGCCATTAATCTTATTGATGCATGGGGGGAGATGCATACAGTCAAGGTCAAGCTCGTGACCACAGACTTTCAAGAGGCCCTCAAGGGGGCGGGTTATATAATGATGGCAGTGCCTGCCTTTGCGACCAAAACCTTTTTTAGCAGAATAATCCCCTTTCTGGAAGACGGCCAGACAATCATAAAATGGTCTGCAAATTTCTCTGCACTCCAGTTCGCCGCATTGCTTAAGGAGCAGGGGATCAAAAAGGACATCACCCTTGCAGAGGCACATACCTTACCCTGGGGTTGCAGGATGGTAGAGCCGGGGACCGCACAGATTATGGTATGGGCTGTGAAGCTCATGCTTGCCACCTTGCCTGCAAGGCACACAGAGAGGGTCATCAAAGAGGTGCAGCCTATGTATCCGGTGGTGAAGGGTGAGAATGTGCTTGCCACTACCCTCAACAACCTCAACCCTATTGTCCACCCCGTTGGTACTGTTATGAATGCCGGTTGGATTGATGCCATGGGTAAAGATTTCTATCTGTACCGGGACGGAAATACCCTTTCCATATCAAGGGGGATAAAAACAGTGTTTGAAGAGGTGTCACAGGTGGCCGATGCCATTGGAGTTACAATGCTCGATTATCCGGAAGAGGATTTTTGGAGCAAGAGCACGATTATGTCCACGTACTTTAGGGCCGTCTTTGATAAGGAAGGTGCTGTGACAAAGATCTCAGGCCCGGAATCTGTTAAAAGCAGATACATCACCGAGGATCTTCCCTATGGACTAGTGCCCATCAAGAAACTGGCTCAACAGTACGAAGTGCCCACACCACTTATTGATGCGGTCATTGAGTTTGGCTCGGTGATAAACCAGACGAATTACATGAAGGAGGGAATCTCACTTGAAGAGCTGGGGATATCTGGGCTGAGTAAGGATGAACTAAAGCGATTTATTTGTGAATGATTTAAATAAACTGTTTCTTAAGACCTATATGCAAGAATTACATCAAGGTAATATATATTTACAGCTTTGTATTTTCAAAATATCCCCTAACAGCCTTTAAGGATATTTTCTTTCGAGGATACAGGAAACGTTTTTTGTATGTATTAATCCTCTCTAAAGACATCTCTAATCTTTCATAGGCAATGTCTCCCTTGAGGATTTTATCTCGTATAAGCTCTATGCTGTCAATGAGGAGGGGCTGACTTTTACAAATAAGTAATAGATCAATGCCTGTCTTGAAGGCATCTGCTGCTCCTTCAGGGATACCTCTTTCTTTAGCTATTGCTCCCATCTCCAGGTCATCTGAGATAATTAATCCAGAAAAACGCATTCTTTTTCTCAAGAGGTTGGTAATAATTTTTTCCGAAAGAGTTGCCGGTGTACCTGATTCAAGGGCTGGATAAACAGCATGAGAGCTCATTATGGCAGCAACATTTGCCTCTATAGCACCTTGAAAAGGAGCGAGATGGACAGATTCCATCTCTTCAAAAGTGGCATGAATAGTGGGAAGGTGTAAATGTGGATCGTGATCTGATTTTCCTAAGCCAGGAAAGTGTTTAGCAACAGCCATTATACCCCCTTGCTGCAGGGTATTGATAACTATTTTCCCCAATTTAGTTACCAGTAAAGGATCCTGAGAGAAGCTTCGTCCTACAAGATGAGGATCCATATGTACCTGAGCTACATCAACAACAGGGGCCATATTCATATTAAGCCCCACCAGAGACATTTCCCTGGCAGTTGTGCTGGCGAATTGGAGGGCGCTCTTTTCTGGAGTAGGGCCTTCCCCTATGTTTGCATTCCCTTGAAACTGACTAAAAGGTGGTTTAAGCCTGGCTACCCTACCACCCTCCTGATCAATTGCCAGAAAAAGGGGATAGCCGCTATTTTCCATTGATACCTTCTGTATATCCCTGCACAGGCGGGCTAATTGAATTGGATCCTCTATATTTCTGGTAAATAAAATAATGCCGCCAAGATGGTAATTTTTTATTAGCCTAATAGTATTTGCATCCAATTCAGGGCCGGGGATACCCCCTACAAATAAACGGCCAATCTTTTGGGTAATCTCTGAAAGATCAAGTGTAGGATTCATAACTATGAATTTTTCAGTTTATTGCGTTTCTCGAGTTTGTTATGTTCACTTTAGGCATTTATAACGTAAAGCAATTTAGGCATTCCTTGTTGTTGAGTTTCTTGAGCTTCTTGCCCCCTGGAGTAAGCTTTTTATGTATCTGCTCAATAAACTGGGGCAGTTGAATGACAAAGGCACCGCAGAGACGCAAAGGACGCAGAGTAAAATACTTTTTCCTTTGCCGTTGAGAGGACGGCAAAGGAAAATCAATGTCTTTCCAGCAGGATAGGTTTTTTGTTTTTCGCCCTCCCTGCCCCATTAAATACGAAGTTTATTTAACTGCGGTCAGCGAAAAACAAAAACAGGCCGTCCTTTGCGTTCTCGGCGTCTCTGCGGTGAAAATAAAGCTGGAAGATTTCATTACCCCTATTTATTGAGCTATCACCTTTTTATCTTGAAGGATGAGGCTTTAAAACTTATTATCCTTAACATGATTCACTGAAAGGAGCTTTTTCACAGGGTAAATGTTAAAACCCTATAAACACAATAATCTCAATAAACCCAACAAACACTATTATGCATGTATAATTACTGAACAATAAATGCAATCAAAAAGGCAACATTATGAAAGCAATGATCCTGGCTGCTGGCATGGGAGAGAGATTGCAACCTTTGACCAGCGTTTACCCTAAGGTTTTGGTGCCAGTTGTTAATAAGCCTGTGATAGATAGGATTATACAGTTCCTTACGACCCATGGGGTAGAAAAAATAATAATCAATGCCCATCACCATTATTGGATGATACGTGATTACCTTAAAGGAGGTAACCCCTTTGGCGTAAAGGTCGAAATCAGGATCGAGAAAGAGATTTTAGGAACAGGGGGTGGAATTAAAAACACCCAGGATTTTTGGGGCAACGATCCCTTTATCGTTATCAATGGAGACATCTTGACTGATATAGATTTAGGAGATGTTTATGCGTTTCATCTGAGGAGAAATAACCTCGTGACTATGGTTCTCCATGACTTCCCTAAATATAATAAGGTGAGGGTAGACAAAGAGATGAATATTCTCTCTATCGGCCCAGGTACAGATTTAAAGGGGACATTAGCTTTTACTGGTATTCACGTCATAAATCCCGAGGTACTCA
>Ga0233413_10000189_pt1 | contig 32989 bp, 38 predicted proteins | sample Na_anoxic_6_MG_FD_189019 | JGI IMG/M metagenome (GOLD analysis project Ga0233413, IMG submission 189019) | Seawater microbial communities from Saanich Inlet, British Columbia, Canada - Na_anoxic_6_MG | ecosystem: Environmental > Aquatic > Marine > Inlet | place: Canada: British Columbia...
GACCTGGATGTGACAGTCGCAATTTAGCTCCCGCTTTTTCAAATAGATTATCTTCGTAAGCCATCTTGAAGAATGGGCCTCCCATAAATCCGTCGTCTTTGGCTCGATTACTTTTATATTCAGGAAAGAGTGCCATACGCCAGATCTTTTGTCTGGGACAATCTTTCCCCACCATAATAATAGGATTTTCAATTTTGAGTTTTTTAATTGTCTCACCGATTTTATCTACAAACGTTTTGCGAAATTTCTCGACAAATAATGCATTTTGGAAAGGGTCGTCCATTTTCTCATCTTTTTTTGCTAGGCGAAACCATTGTTCAATGGCAAAGTATCTGTAAAAGCAAAAGTAACTACCATCAAATAAGATAACGTTGGGCATATAGTTGATTATATTGTCAATTACTTACTATATAATCAAATCAATTTATAAAAAATAATTATATAAAAATTATATGTTTAAATAGTGAATATGGATAATATAATTTGGATAATAATTCTAGGTATTATTTTATGTATAATAGGGTGGGGTTCACTAATGGTATCGTGTCATAGAGAAAATAAGAAGAACAATGAACCTCTTTTACTTGGCGTGTAATACTTCGGATACTAACTTAAATCGATTTTTATCTTCTAGTTCTGTGTCTTTTTCTTTTGCCTCCTGATTTTTCTTCTTCAGGATATGATTCAAACCATTCAGCAGGCAATCGTCTTTGTAATCCCAATGTCATGTCCCATCCAGCAGGTTCAACGAATTGAACTACATACCAAATTTCAGGTGGTTCATCGGGATTAGCATCAGATTCTTCTTCTTCGACGTGTTCAATATGCGCAACCATACCTTTTTTAAATGAACGAAAAGTCCTTTTTAGTTTTACTCTGTCTCCAGGACCTAAATTACCACCTCGTTTTTTACGCGTTTTTTTTTTACGACCACCTCCTTTTCCAGAGGGAAATCCCATTAATATAGATGGGTTATCAGTTTTGAATTGACCCAAGCTTGTATCTTGGGCATCAACTACACTCTTGTTAAATGTGATAGTTTTATTAGCCGCTGTCATGCATTGGCCAACGCATTTTTGATACCAGCACATTTAGTTTCTTTTTTTTTTCTTTGTTTTATTATCTTTGCCGTTGCCACCTTTTTTTCTATGAGTCTTTTTCTTGCGTTTGCCACCGGCGGCGGCAGCAGCGATATTATGATGAGGAGGGGGTGGCTCGTCATCGGAATCATTGTCGCTCTCTTCATCTGAGTCTGACCACACATCAACATCATCTGGTGCTAGCTCTATATCATTATTATTCAAGCTAAGTATACGATAATGTCGTCCTAGTTTTCGGTCCCAATCCCTCGGTTCATCAAATTCTACTAGATAAGTATTATCCTCAGCGTTAACTTCTATTATAGTACCAACCATATTTACCCTAAAGAGATAACCACGATGCATCACATCACGTGTTAATTTTACCCTATTATTAACTGTAAATGCACCTCCCCTCTTTTTACGCGTTTTTGCACGGCGTTTTCCACCTCCGTTTTGTTCATCATTTATAAATCGTATAGCATTTTCTAAATCAGGATTGTCATTTATATCGGGAATATTATTTTCCCATGCCAAATGATAATGATGATAATTATCATCTAAGTCTCTTGTTAAACTATATTCTACAATCCAAAAACCCCCTGCATCTTCTGCGTTTTCCATCATGAGTATCAGATTATTAAAACCCTCCGCATCTTCTGCGTTGGCATCGGGAGAGAAGACTTGTTCTTGAAAACGCCTTATATTTTCCGCATTATTTTGTATTATATAATATATGTTTTGATTCGTTTCATTTCTTCCACCTCTTTTCTTACGCGTTTTTCGTTTACTACCTCTTGCTATCGCGTGAACTGGTCCTGGTGCTTCTAAAGCAGGTGGAACACATTTCCAAAATGTTTTACATTTTGCACTATTCTTTATTTTGGTCTTTAACTTTTTACGGAATTTATTATATCTTTCTCTCCAAAGTTGTCCGGCATCTTTGTTTTTTTTCTTCCCAGTTAAAGAAAATATCATTTCATTATCTTCTCCATACTGCGCTCTATCTCCTTTTGATTTAATAAACCCAACTTGTTTATAGATATGTTCTCCTCGCGGACCAGCTGCATTATCTAGTAATACTGACTCATTCCCAGCTTTAATGGCAAATAATGTGAACATATGCACTAAAAATTCACCAATAGAACAACCATTCAAATCTATTGCTTTACTTCCTTCATCCCAATCTCCCACTGTTACACCATCCAAATAAGCTTCGTCTTCTTTTTTACCGGGTTTTCCTGTCTTCTCCAACCCAACGGTGCCGTGAATTTCTATAATATTATAGTCTCCCCATCCACCGGGTTTCTCAATTTCTATTTCTATAGAAATCGCACCACTCGTTTTTTGAGCGGAATCCCTAGCATCTTCAATAAGAACTTTAACAGTTAATGGTTTTGCAATACAATCTTGGATATATTTTTTAATTTTTCCCCCATATCTTTTTAAAGCAGCTGCTAAAACGGTATTTCCTTTTCTCGTCATTAATATATATTTAGATTTAAATATAGAATCTAAATATAAGGTAATGGACCAAGAGAGGAATAATTTATTACACGCATTAGAAAATGAGACGAACTCATCTATAATGAATTTGACTACCGCTAAAATAAAAGAACACAAAAATACTATACTTCAACAACTACAATTGGAGAGAAGCGATCTTAAAATAATGCACAATAAGTTGGGTGAGTATCGATATTGTACGGATATGTCTGACCTTCAATATGGATATTATATTCGATGGATTCCATTAAAAGATCCTGAGAATCTATATTTAACAAATGGGGGAATGATGTGTGATATGAAGATAGTAAATAATCAAATACAAGTTATTTGCAAGAATTATAGGAATCGTTTTTTTCAGTTTAAATTTGATGAAGCTGTTATATTTCAAAAGATATCTCCACAAGAGAAGGTGATATTAAGCGTATTGGATTATCTGAACACTTAAACAAAATGATTTAAGAAATTCACAAAAATAGTATATAAAATATGCTTAATATGAATGAACCATTAGTTGGATCTCGTGAAAATAATTATCGTTTTTTTTATGGTGCTTCTGCCGCTGCATTAGTTAGTCTGATTGTTTTATTTGTTATTACAGGATATACAGCATATACAGCCTCAGAAATAAATGAAGTTATATCAGATATGAATAAGCTTCTTCCTGATGCCAGGAACTCTTTGCGAATCGTAAAAGAGATGTGTATGCACGAAAACTTCACCAAATCTTGGGGCAAAATTTGTTAGATAAATTTAATATAAAATTATTATTAAATTTATTTCTTACTAAGTCGTAATTTCCCTAATTTTTTAACTCCAGATTTTTTCTTTATTTTTAAACCCTTAAGTTTAATTTGTTGAACTTTTGACATATAAATATTATATTGATCAAAGGTCGTGATAGGATTTTGGATTAATCGCTCTGCAAAACTGCCAAAATATACAATAGGTAATCGAATGGAGCCGTTTCTCTGTAATATACCGTATATAGGTAGTTTAGTGTTATCTGCTCTTTTTGTATTCCAGGCTCCGCCAAATATCACATAAACATTTTGTATATTGGATTCTTTATAAAATGCGATATTTAAGTGCGCATACAAACATATTTTAGTTCTTGATGTAATGATACACGGACATTCATAATTGTTAAAAATAAAAAAGTAATCTAAGGGTGTTAAATAGTAATCATCGGGATTGATGGATCCGGTTAAGTCGTTGATTAATGCACCAATAAGGGGTTGTTTACCTTCTTTTTGCCATAGTTTTACAATAGTTTGCATTTTTTCTGTACGATTATAACTAGAATAGGTTTGTTGTAGCAATTCTTGCAAGTCTTTAATAGTGATTTTAATACCATAATCATTAAGAATAAATATTGCTAATTCCCAGGTACACATAAAATTATGTTTAAATTCTAATAATGTGAAATCAGGACTTAATTTCCTTGCTCTTAGGTATGCCTCTAATTTCAGTTTTTCATCACTTTTTTTCGTGATCAGACATTCATTGATAGATTTTGTATTCAACATGGTATCCAATATAAAAGAATCTTTATAAGGAATGCTAACAGAAGGTTCTACAATATCAAAAATATTTTTCGAAGCGATGAAAGGATTAATGTATTGAGGTATTATATCTTCAAAATAATCTCCATAGAGAATATCTTCCAGTAATATAATTTCATCTTCTTTCAAATTATAAGGCATTTGTTGAAAACTTAAAAATTGACGTGGATTTAAAATAAATATTCTGATCCTGGAATATCTAATAAGTTCATCCGCTAATCGGCCAAAATAAATTTCCTCGTTATTAGATGTTTCGCTAATTAAATTTTTGCGCGGAATTTGTAATTTACATTTACCGTTTTCTTTTACAAACAAACAGGTAGGAGCATCAGAACACTTTCCTTCATCTAAATTTATGCATTTTAAGATAGATTTAACTGCTAGTTTGGAGGAAATTTTATAATCAGTAAATGCTACATAATCATCCATAATAGAATGCAACAATTCAATAATGTTTCTTAATTTGGTATAATATGATGTTGTAATATTATTTAAAATCTCAATTAGATGATTTTTGATGTCATTTTTATTTTCTATTTGATTAATTATTATACGTAGTATATTTCTAAAAGAATTATACAATTGGCTTTCTAATTTAATATTGTTGACCGAACGTATTCTTTCTTCGTCAACTGTATTATTATTTAAAGCTGGTTGAGTAAGATAATTTTCAACACCATTATTATTTTCAATAACTATTAATCCATTTTCATCTCTACCGGTGTCATCAATATGAGATTTGTCATGAGGTTCTGGTATTACGGGTATGAATTGATTTGTTTCTGTAATAATACCTACAATGATATTATTATTTACAATTTTAAGAATTGGTTTACAATAAATATTACATTTGCTTTTAACGCACATATTTTGTAAATTTTGTAATGTGGCTGCAAATGAATTCAATATATCTGGGTCATCTGCTAGTATAAATGGGATATTTGAGTGTAACTCAGATGGACGGCAAGGAACCATGAATCCTTTGTTTTGACCCTTTTTAATTATTATACCAATAACTTTCGTATTTAAATTAAGAATTTGTGCTTCAACTTTATAATTTGTTATTTTTTTACATTTTTGTATAGCTTGTAACAGTTGAACAAGTGAAATATTTTCTTTAAATTTATAATTTGTATTGCTTGGCAAAGGTCTGCAATTCTCAAGAAGCTTTGTTCGAATATATTTTATCATTGTGGCCAATTGTGGAGCTTGGGCTTCAATCCGTGATAAAAACAATAATTTATTAATTTTATAGGTATTTCCCTCGTCAACACGAGTATATTTGTATATAGGTTCATAGTATCCATCGCGAGTATATAATATAAGTATTTCACGATCACTGTCAAAATATCCTGTTCCGTAAAAATTAGTCGGACAGATTACTTCTATTTTATTCGTAATGTCATCATCTGGACTTTTTAAAATAAGTAAATTTAAGCCCTTAGAAAATATACCTCCTAGTTCATTATTTTTTCCTGTGCGTGGAATAGAAATAATATCCCATATATATTCATAATTTATTTCAACTTTATCATCTGATAAATATGCTTTGAAATTATTCAAGGCAGCAATAATTTTTAAAAGATAATCAGGATTTGTTTTAGATAGTTCTATATATAGAAGGTCACCTTCATATATTTCGACATCAGGATCTCTAAACGATATATCGCTATCTTTATAAAATAAATCTACTAAGGTACCGTTTTGAAAGGTAACAAAATTATCAAGACACAGATGTTGAAGAATAATGTCTTTTATCCACTGAATACTTTCTTCTGTGGTATGTTGCAAATTAATTGTTCTATTTCTTTCTTTACTAGATAATAATGAATAACCATATACATCAGCGATACATGATAAAAACGACTGTGTTTTACTTCTTTCCATACCTTTTCTAAGAAACACGGGTTTATTTACTTTTAATCGTAAACTGGAATCTCCTTTTGGAGGTCTTTGATTATATTGGAAAAATTTTTGCACGGCTTCAGGCAAATATCCCAATTGCCCAGTTTTTAAGGGAAATACCTCCCATGCAGGCGATTCTTCCATTTTCAATGTTATATTGTCACTAGTTTGTCGCGTGATATTGCTAGGTTTTTTAATAGTTTCATTACAGTCCTTAATTGTTGCAATTCTACTTCCAGCTGGAAGTTCTCGCAATTGAGGATGACCTGCTGGATCAATGGAAGATAAATCAATATTACCGTCTTTGTTTCGTTTGAATTTTGGTCCTGCACCTTCTTTGCTTTCCCCAATAGGTTTATACATATAATCTGTATTGTTTGTTCCATCATATAATTGTCTGGGAACTGTGTTTTTATTTACGATTTCTCCTTTTTTATTTTTAAAATAAAGTTTTTTATCTTTCTCTTCAACTGTCCAACCTTCATCAATAGCTTTTTGCGACAGACCTCTCGGACGACCAAAACAACATGGAATACATAAATTATCAGGATGTTTTGTTTTTTCTTGAAATCCTGGGTACATAGGTTTGTACACTAGAATATTATTAGTATCGTCCATTTGATACCGCTCTCTATGAAATCGTTGATCTGTAAACTCATAAATACGACCACCTGGTGGTATTTTTTTAGCTTTGCGTGGAATAAGCGCATTCCAACCACCACACTTTCCTTCATTAATTTCTTTTAATGTAATACTTCTCTGTTTCCCATTTTCATCATTTAAACACCAAAAGCGAGGACATATATAATGGAATTTGTCCTTCCCTGTTCCGTATGTAATGGATTCATCATATGAATTAATACCAAATGACGCATCTTTCTTATCTATATACTCTTTTTCTTTAGTCGTCAATACTATTGGCTGTTTATCATATTGCGATGGACATGCTGTAGAATACCTGCCTTTTCCTTGTTTTATAAATAATTTCGGATCTCTCCACATTAATCCTCTTTTCATGGTATTATTTTGCATAAATATACTTTTTGTCCCTTTCAAAGGTAACCCAGTTAAATCAATTTCTGCCTCGCTAATTTCACTACCAGACTGCGGTGACGAATCTGCTGATTTCTGAGATGCTTTTGTATCATATGTAGTATGTTGTTCTTGTATGGGACTGGGTGTTCTATCAGGTGTTTTGCTTCTATCGATGCCTGGAATTTCATCTCCGAAAGAGATTTCATCTCCGAAAGAGATTTCATCTCCGAAAGAGATTTCTTCGTTCATTTGTAAAGCATCATTATCTTCATTATCTTCATTATCTTCATCATCTTCATCATCGTCAGTATCTCCTAATAAATCATCTAAAAAATCATCAACATCATCTTCGAATGTAATTTTTGCTGGTTTAGATTGATCTATTTCTGAAGGACGATTTAAAAAATCTTTATCATCATTTGCTTCAACGTCTTCTTCGATGTCTTTCATTTTTATTGCTTTACCGCCACATAACGACTTCAGAGCCTTAATGGACAGCCCTATACTTTTTTTGTTTACGAATAACCGCAATATTGAATCTATATATATATGAATGTATTTGAGATAATGAATATTATTTATGGTGTTTATAGTCACAGTAACTATATTATTTGTAGCATCTCTAGTAATAATAACAGGAAAACCTACATTTGTAATGATTGTTCGTTCTCTTTTATTGTCAAATAGATCGGCGCGTTGTTGAACTTCTGATGCCCAACCAGCTATTTTCAATTCTGCATCTTCTTTTGACAATTTAAAATTAGTTTGCAACTGTTCGGTAATATTCATCCAAGTAATATTTTGCTTTCGTAATTCAGTAATAAACGCGTCTTCTGCGCTCATTTGATTATAAGCAGAAACTCTTTTATATCTCATGGATATGACTTCTGATGTTTTCTTCAATGAACCTTTCTCTATGGCAAATATAGTTGAAAGACAAGAGATATATTTATTTAAGTCAATCTTACTGGGAACTTGTAATTTTGATACCCAAGTAATATTTTGTATTTCTACATTTTTATCAACAATGGTAGTTAATGGTATATAGGTATATCCACTTTGTTCCAAATAAGTTTTAATTTTATCAAGAATAGGTTCTTTTACGGCGTGTTGAATAATTTCTTCTATTTGTTGAAGAGATAAAGGTTTTATCGAATTCTGTAAACTTGGTAAATCAATGTATACTGTACCAGTATCGGAAATAGAACAAGTAATATCATACCTAATTTCTGAAAAAGTAACATTGATTAAAAATGAAACTCTTTTTGGGTGTGCAAGTATTTTACTTAATTTAATGATAAGTGTTTTTTTGTTATTATTATATGTATAAAGAAATGGGATTTTTTTACCATTGGTCGCAATATTATTAGCAGTGAACAACCTGTATATATTTTCTTTCTTACTACCAGGATTATATTTGATCAAGGGGATATCTCGCGTAGAATGAATGAGTTTAAATAAAATCTCGAGAGGAAATTTAATCTCATATACAGGATGAACAATGATTGAAATAGCAGTAATACCAGGGGTATCATAAAGATAATCTAATGGATGTGTCAAGTTCCCGTGTTTATAAATATCATAAAATAGATCAACTTGTTCATTATATTTCACAAATTCTTTATCTAAAAGTTTATATTCGGTATCCATTAATAATCGTTTTTTGTCAATAAGAATAGACAAAGAGGTGATCTTATCAACAGATACCAATATTGGGAAATACAGAGAAAGTATATTTTGATCCTTCATTTTGGTATTTGTATTTGTATATTCTAACACTTCCTTTGCCAAGCAAAAAAATATATTATTAAGACATAAATTACCAGCTTCAAAAAGTAAATTTTTATTTTGGGTAGTAACAATACCTGGCATATTTTCTTTAATAAAATTATTTATGCTAATGCAATTATATGGGTTCACGACATACGGAATTAATTTACCACCGCCTATTAATCTTTCTCCTATGGGAATAGTATATGAATGTTCTGAATCCCAATCCAATAAATGTAAGAAGTCATCATATGATATATTCTCTCCGCTTTTGGCAACTTCTTCACAGGTGGTTGCCACTTCACTATCATCACACCCATTTTCAACAATATTCAATAACATTGTGCACACTATCTCTTGCGTTAAAGGAATTGTCTCCTGCTGAGTTAATTGTTTATATAAAGTGGAAGAATTGAGTTTAGTTTTTGTTATTCCGAATAAATACATTTCTTTTGTAGAAATTTCTAATTCTAATGCATGAACAATTTTTTTCTTTACCATTCCAATAGTATCATCTCCATGTAGGACAGTTGTTGAAATGATTTTAACGGGTATATTTTTTTTCGTAATATTTTGTAGTTCTTCCACGGAGAAAATGGGATTATCATTTGAATCATTATATTCTGGGGTTTTAATACTATCATCATTAGAAAAAATATAAATGTTTTTTATTATATCGTTTTCAATGTGATTTAGTTTATATGTTTGTGACATCTATATAAATAAAAGTTATATTATTTATATAATAATGAATATAATTGTTGCGCATTGTAGAAATAGAGGAATTGGTGTTAAAAACAAGTTACCATGGCGATTGTCTGCTGATTTAAAAAATTTCAAAGAATTAACAATTGGTAATGGAAATAATGCAGTTATAATGGGAAGAAATACGTGGGTTAGTTTACCGTCTGAATACAAACCTTTGCCTAAAAGAGAAAATATTGTATTAACTACAAAGGTAGACAAACCGGTAATTGTAAATCCAGATTGTACAACCATTTTAATGCCTTCATTGAAGGAGACGCTAAAATATTGCAATGAAAGGAAATTTTCTCAAGTATGGATAATAGGAGGAGAACTTTTATATAAAACGGCATTAAATACTGTGGATATAGATAATATATACATTACAAATATTGATAACGATTTCCCTTGTGATACTTTTTTTCCAATTGTGCCATCCTATTTTCATTTGGATTCAGAGACATCTTGGTTTAAAGAGAACGAAATGAGCTATCGATTTGAAAAATATATATTTAAGGATACATTAGAAGACCAGGCTTTGTATTTTGCAAAATTAGAAGACCCGGCTTTGTATTTTGCAAAATAATATTAATATATTACATGTCTGTAATGTATGAATTGGAAAAGATAAGAGAACTTATTAAACAACCTTGCAATATAGCGCGCACCGTCCCATTTATTGTAAATAATTATAAAGATGTGTTAAAACAATGGTGTTCTTTCAAAAAGGGTATTATAATAGATGATAAAAAATTATGTGATATCTTTAATTTTCATAATAATAATATAGATCATATACTTTTATATTGGAGTTCTAATCAGGAGGATTGTTTATTAATGTGTAAAATCTCAAATAAATATATAAATTTACGCATGCCAATGTTGTTAGATGGTGTAGAAACTTCGTTTATTGCAACGTATACTTAAATATCATACAATGGGTTATCCGTGATTTTCATTCCGCAGTATGTTTTGTTCTTTTTTTTATAATCTACAGGATTATATATTTTAATTTTAACTGCATTTTGTAGTAGAAATTTAAAATTTTGCCAGAATTCTTGCGTGTGACCGATACTCTTAGTCATCAAATGCCCTAACTCGTGGATAGCAACATACATTAATGTATTGGGATCAATTAATGTATCTCCTTTTTTTGTGGTCGTGGTGCAAAAAGCTAATTTTTCTCCTTTATTCTCTGAGTAAGCAGTATATTCACTGGTGGGTAAAATTTCTTTAACAGTTTGTGGGTCGAAATTTTCAACCAGTCTTTTACAATTTGCACGGTCGGGATAAGTTTTTCCTAAATAGACCACTAGTTCTTTAAGTTTTTGTGTCGTATTTGCTAACAAATCTGCGGCTAATTGTAGTTTTGCACGCTCTCGTACACAATATTTATTTCCATCTACATTGGAAATAATACATTTTAAATTAAATGCATCTGATTCAAAATACATTTTAAGAGCAATGCCAGCTACAAATATTGCTAGAACCCATCCGGATAAACTCATTTTGCGAAACATATTCTTATAATAAGCGAAGAACATAATCAATTATAGAATTTATAAATAATTATGATATTTATTGTCCACTATGACAACCAACTTCTAAGGCACGACGAGCCAAATCAGGTCCAATTGTAGTTTGGTTCCATGGACCAATGTTTAATTGTGGATTAGCAGGTTCCGAACGAAGTTGAAGATTGGCATTGCGAAGACTTTGCCCAACTGTATTGATACCGATGTGGTAACCAGCTTTTAGAAGACTTACATTTTGGATATCACCAGCGCCACCAGGATTCATTTGTGAGAAAGAGTTATTGGAATCTCTTGGAAGCAATTGTTTTGGATCAACGACTGCTTGTTTGGCACATGATGGGGGCATTCCGAATGAACTAGTGGCAATACCAGAAACGGATGCATTGGTTTCATTATGGCCTAAACCAGCTGAAGCACGATAGCTGGTTCCTTGTCCACAAGTTCCCGTTGGTGAACCGCCTGCTCCGCCTGGTTGAGGAGGGTTGCGCGCGTTCAATACATATCCAGAAGCTCCTGCGTCTCCAAAAGCGGTTCCTGGTAGTGGTGCGTTACCTCGTTGTGTGTTGGAATTGGCATAACCAGCTGTTCCTCCTAATCCTTTCCCGTTAGAATAGTTTTTCATAACATACATAAGGGCAACAGCCGCCACAATAGTAAATAAAACAGTATGATTGTTGGCTAAATTTGCAATCGTTTTTTTCAAATTCATCTTATAAAATTAGCATACAAAATATTTTTTCAATATATTATTTTTATTGCCTTAATAATCTTATCATTCATACTCTTCAAATTCCATATCATCATCGGAACTTTCGATTTCATCCAACAAATATAATGACTTTATTCTCTTTGCTTCTAAATATGATTGAATAGCATGTTTTTTAGCTTCCTTTGCCTTACGTCTTGCCTCTTTATATATTTCCATATAAACCTCATTGGGATTCTTTAATTTAACAATGTCAGTATTTTCACTGGGTGGAAGAATCTCAATTTCATTCATTATTCCATTTTTGTCTAAAGATTCCTCTTGTGCAATAGCTGGTTCCAGTTTTTCTTCAACTTTTTCTAAATTGTCTTCCAAACGACTTGTATTATTTTGACTTAAATCAGTTGGCACTGTATTTATGGTAACCACCGTCTCTGTTTCGGTTTCTTTATCCGTATCGGTTTCTTTGCCTATGGTACTTATATTTTCTTTTTTTTCTTGCAATTCTTTTTTTGTCTCGACTACTTCTAATGGTGTAACAGTATCTCCTATTTCTTCTACAACATGCTCTGTTTCTTTAACTTCCACTGTTACACGAGCATTAGGTACATTGTTTTTTGTATCTTCTTTGGTGTCTTCAATACTAATATCTGATTCGGTGTCTGAGTCTTGTTGTACAACCGTTTCTTTTGTTTTGTTTACTGTTGGTGTTTTAAATTTAATTAAGCATTTGCTAAATAATGGCTTTTCTTTAATAAGCATCATCTGTTTGACTACAAATTCGATTTGGAAACTTTGAGAAGTAAATTTAAGTCCCACAACTTCTAAAATAGATATCATTTTAGTAGTTTTATTTACATCTTCCAGTTTTAATTCTTCTTCTTCTTCATTATAAATTTGAACCGTATGACCTCTATTTAATCCTTTGGACTTATTAATAAAGCATCTTAATAGTGATTTGTTACCTTTATATGTTCTTAATAAATTCTGCCAATGATAGTCAATCGAGTCAAGATCCATATCATTATGAAACCATAAACTGCGTTTTTCATAGATCAAATTTTTAACAGTGGTTTCCAGACTTTGTACCCATTGAATAAAGTTATTATTATCTTCAGTAAACATTAAATCGCAGTACATTTTCTTTTCTGTTTTATGTATTCCATTTTTGGTGTAACATTTAGGCGTTTGAATTAATACAGGTTCGCCACCCACACGTAATTTTGAAAAATAAGCACCACCTTGTAATCCTTGAGGATTTGCTAAAGTTAAGTTACTAAATGTAAAGTCTGCGTTGGCTAATTGAATTGAACTACTCATTAATGCTATTTGATAAAAAAGTATGGTTGTGGGGACGCATAGAAAATATAAAATCTAACATTTCAGTAATGGACAACATTAAGGATACTTTAATTGAGCAATGTTTAGTTATTTTGAAAAGAGAGGACGTTAAAAATGAATTAAAACAACTAATGAAACCCATGATAGATTTAATACTACAGGAACTTTATCCATATATTTTTTTATCTATCGTGTTCGTATTTATAAGTTTTTTATTAATTTTAGGTATTTTTGTTTTATTGTTGCGTAATAAAATATTAACAAAATCTCCTGTCGCCATTTTTAAATAATCTAACACTATTATATAATGGTACGAAGAACACGCAAAGGAGGCCGTAAAAGAAAACGTCGTAGCAGTGGGGGTAATGTTGTTGGTGGACTTTTAGGAGCAATTAAAAAAGCACTTCCAAGTTATTTACTTTACCAAGCCGTGAAAATGCAACAGAAGAAAAAGAGAGGTGGAAAAAGAACTCGCAGAGGTGGAAGAAAAAGCCGTAGAGGTGGAAGAAAGAGTCGCAGAGGAGGTACTCGCAGACGTCGTTAAATAATTATTTTTCTCATTATAATCTATAATGACAAAAGCTCGTAAAGGTGGAAAAACTCGTCGTGGTGGAAATCGCAAACGTAAAGGTGGATTTTTAGCACAATTTCAAAAAGCATTGGCTCCATACCTTTTATTTCAGGTAAATGAAATGCAAAAAAAGAAAAAGAGAGGTGGAAAAAGAACCCGCAAGGGTGGAAGAAAGAGCCGCAAGGGTGGAAGAAAAAACCGCAGATAAAATTTTTAAATTATGATATAAGGAAATTTAGTTAAATATAAATTCTTATATCATATTACAAATGGATTTTACAGAAAGTATACGCGAATGGGTTTCCGTGGATAATAGAATTAAAAAATATCAAGAAGAAATCAAAAAAGAAAGAATACTTCGCACAGCATTAACCACTTCTATTTTAGATCACGCAGAAGAGTCGAATATGGAGCATGCAGTAATTGAAATTACAGATGGTAGATTAAAATTCCAAAGTACCCGTGTTACTGCCCCATTAACATTTAGATTTTTAGAAGAATGTCTTAACGAGTGTATTAATGGAGAAGAACAAGTTAAACAAATTATTAAATATATTAAAAGCAAACGTGAAGTGAAGTTTGTACCAGATATTAAAAGAACCTATATACAAACCACTTAAAATATTCATAGAATTAAATATAATATGAATATTTACACTTCTCCTGATAGATTACCACCATATACAATTTCAAATTATGTAACATCACCGCGCAAAATGAGTTTTCAAAGCTGGCTAGGTTCACCTGTAATGGAGGTAGATGGTCAAAATAATATAGATTATGCATGTACCTTTGACAACGGAGATAGGTATACACATAACGATTTTATATTACATTTTATCGATGGGTTGTTCCAGGTTATTCATTCTGCAGGATACAATATAGAAGATGAAAAACAATTTAAAAATGAGATAGCTATTTTTATATATAGATTATCAAGAGAGAAATTATGACAGACCAATACAGAATAGATAATATGTCAGAAGAGGAATTTTATGAATATCGTAGAAATCTGGTTAAAGAAACATTTACGGAAGAAGATTTTCTCTCGTGTTCTACTACCAGAGCACGATTGCAAAATGAATTTATTTGGGAATGGGAAAAGAATTGTGTGCCTAAAATAGAAAATTATTATAATGGAATGCGGAGACAAACACATGAAACATTTGCTACGCCATTATTTTATGACAAAGATGGTAGTTTTTCTTCAGAGTTAACAGGTATAGTATACAAATACCTTAAAAAAGAGTATGATATTAGTATATTTCATGATTGTCCAAATTTAGCGGTTCCACTCATAAAACAGTATGAGGAAATTCAGCAAAAAAAGAAAGAACTGTTGAAACAGAGACAAAAAATAAGTGGAGGTGTTATATCTAATAAAAAATTTGATTGGGGGGACAAAACACATAAATAAAAGATGTGTAAATATATATAATGGATACCAATGATATGATCTTTAATAAGACGAATGGTAAAATAACAGCTTGTGGGTGGAATATAAATTCGAATTTATTGCAAAATGATTTTCCTCTTGCAGCGAATAGTCAAGTTGGAGGAGGAGCAGGTGCTGTTCAAAATTTAGCAGTTCCAGCTGGATTAATTATTCTTCAGAATATGATTGATTCAAATACTAAATCACCATTAAATGATTTGTTAGAAGAACCTAGAGTAATTGGCGAAGACTTGTATGATAAGTTATTGAATTTAGCAGGTAGAAAAAAGAGAACTTCACACGATACACGTAAAAATAGACCTAAGCGCAAGAACAAAACGCGAAAAAAATAATTATGAATATGTGATTTTATTCTTAATTATTTATACTTGACTCCAGTTATCATAGTTAAATGGAGAAACTAACATTTCCGGTAATTGTTTTCTGAAATTTTTCACCTTCCTTTCGAAACGTCTTTCTTGTGGTGACAATGGATAGTTCTGATCATTATCCATTATTTCTCTTTCTTCTGGGGTTATTTTTGGTTTATGACCATAGCAATTTGCACCGAATGGAGCGTTTTTATATGCTACGAAACCACCATTTATACCTGGTCGTCCACAATCATGTTTATGTCCTTTCCTTTTTTGCATTTTTTTCCATGTATCCATTTGTGTTGGGTATAAAGCCATTTGATCAGCTGACCAACCAAATCCACACCATTCAGCACCTCGTTTATATGCATTTTCTATCTCTTCATATGTGGCCAACCTTCCATCATACGCTTTACATATGGCTTTGGCATCATTGTATGTATAGATATTATCTGGTACATGAAACACTTGGTCTTCATACATTATTTCCGGAACAGGTGGAGGTTGTGGAGTAGTTACAGTAATATCAACTTCTGGCACTGGAGTAAATAAATTTTTGATACTGGTTTTAATATCAACTTCAAAGAAATATTGAACTCCATTAATTAATACTAAAAACATAAACATTCCCCACATAACAATTTCTAAAAATGTTATGCCTGGAGATGTTGGAGGAGCTTGTGCGACTCCCCCTGTTGCTGAAACACCTAAATAACTAAATAATATGTAATATACTATGATCACAAATGTTAGCACAATCAACACAACTGGACTACCATGCGTAACTTTATCTCCAATGAAATCATACATATGTGGGAATCCTTTAGTGGGTGTAATATCTACGCTACTCATCTATATTATATGGTTCTTATTTTTTTTTCCGATAGAAGAAACAATAAGCATATGGGGTTTTTAAATCTGTTTCTTTTATTTCCTGCACCCTAGCATCATTAAAATCATACCATTTATTATTAGCATTTTTCACATAAGCATAATAATGTCCACCCATAACACCACCGCTATGATTACATATACCATACAATTCATAATTAAAACTGTGAGGATCGTACCCTACGACATATTTTGACAAATCAAGATTATCAAATGGAAAATCTACTAAACATTGATTTTTTCGAATAGAATTTGTAAATCGTTTTAAAGTAACAATTAAAACATCAGGAAATTTCCAAAATTCTATCTGTTTTGCCACCACTTTCTTACCTTCATCATTTATATATTGATTATCATCATCCAATGTCTCTTTTTTAGTATATTCATCAAAGCAATTTATCAAAGACACATTTCTTTTATCGGGCACAGGAAGGTCAAGCATTAAAAAGGGCTCAGGATTACAACTTAGAGTGTTACCCTCTTCTCCCTTTACACAAGATACATGAATACCATAAAATATATCTAAAATTTCAGAATACTCTTTTTTATACATATTTTTCATCATATCAAAACATTTTTTAGCTACTTTATCTTTATCTGTTAAAATATTACCTTTGATTTTCATATTTACTTCACGCATTATTGCTGTATGAAAACAATCAATGATAAATGTTAGAAATTCAGGCAAGTCATTTTGTGCAAAGCCTGTAAATAAATGTTTTTCTTTAATTTTGGCTACTTTTTGAACGGAAGTCAAAAATCCACCCGGACTAATTATACAATTTTCACTCCAAACCATAGCGCGCAATTTGTCCCATTCCATTAAAACCAAGGCCTCAGGTTTCTTTTTTATTTTTTGTTTATATGTTCCATGTTGAAGGAAATCATTAAATGAATATGTATGTGACAAACACTGTAATGTAGTATTCATAAAGCAAGTATTACCCAAATTAGCTAGTCCTGTAAGGCCTTTATCTTTATATTTATCTGCCATAGTTTCGTATATATCTTAAGATATGGATCGTTGTGTTTATACCAATTTAACAACAAATTTTCTTAATTAATGATATATGAGTGATGTAGAAAATGCAGATTTACTTTTACAATATATGCGTATTGTTGTAAGACAGCAAGACGGAATTTTAGAGGCGCTAAATAGTATGCAGAGACAAAATGACAACTTATCCGCTATATTAGCGCAAGAGTTGGGAAGAAGAAATACTAATCTTAGTGAGCAACAACCACCAAATCGTGTTAGGATCAACAGACCTAGAACTCGTACTTTTTTTGCCTCGCCCAGCTTACCCCAAGTTAGAGAAAGGAGACGTGCACCACTACCAAGAATAGTTACTCATCATAGAACAGGTAATACAACAATTAATATACCAGGATCTGTATCTCAATCCACAAATACTATATCCGACGAGATTTTAAATGCAACGATGAATGATTCCCCTGTTAGCATACGACCATCGTTTGCACAAGTAAGACGGGCAACAAGAACATTATTATTTAGGGATATCTCAAATACTACACAAACAATTTGTCCTATCGATAGAGAATTATTACAAGCAGAAGATACTGTTTTACAAATAATCCACTGTGGACATTTTTTTAGAGATACCAATTTACGCAGGCATTTTCGAGGCAATACCCGTTGTCCATTGTGCCGATATGATATAAGAGATTATATTCCAACTTTAGAAGAAACAACATTTACTTTTCCAATGTTTAATCGAAGGCCACGTATGCCTCCTCCTCTTCCTCCACCGCCGCGCCCTCCTCCGCCTCCTCCTCCAAGAGAGTCTCCACCCCCACCTTTTGATGATTTAGAAGATCCATTTGAGTCCCTACCATCTACTAATATAAATCCTAGCCAACAAACAACCCACGAAATCCAATCTTTATTAGGCGAAGCTATTACTAATATATTAGATCCATCAGGTAATATTTCAACCAATGGTTTGTAGAGTAAGTATATATCCTTTCACATTGTTTTTTAATTGACGTGTAGATACTCGATTATTTAATAATAATACCCCCAATGCCAATTTTATAAATGCCAAAAGTTCTTTCATAATTTTCTTTTCACCCATTACTAATATGGTAGCAAAATTTTCATTAGAATGTGTAGGAAATTTTTTCAGATTTTTTTTGTTTTGACTAAATGATAGTGAATAAGTATTTAACAATTTATTTATTTCAAAAGCCAAAAAAGATAGTGCTGCTGCTTCGTTGCGTTTACTATATGGATTTTGCGATAATTGTCGATTTTGAATAAATGCTGATAATTCGGTTTCGTTTGCATTGGCTATTCTCAGGAAAGTCATCATTTGGCGAAAATTTAAACTACTGAAATCACTTGAAATATTGCGTGAAAACTCATTGGATATGAGTTGATCACGGAGGCCTTGAATTTTAAGTGTACTTATGGATTGATTTAGCTGTAGGAATATAGTATTTCGACATTTATTATTACCTGGTAATGTAAATCCATAAAATAAGATATAACTTCTGTTGCATTTAGTTCCATATGAATCAGAAACTGCACTATGTGACCTTATTGAATGAATAGAATTCATTACAAATGCATTTGTTTTTTCTTCAAAAAACCATTTAACATCAGGAGTAGCACTGTGATTCAGCATATCACCTAATGGAACCATTGTAGCCTGTTTTTTCCCATCAATCCATAATCCAAAGTTTCTAGAACCAACCAAAGTTCTTATTTGTAAAAACTTTTGGAGAGAACAAATAGATGAAAAATGAAATTCCTTTAAAATTTTACATAATTTATGATAATCTTTCATCAATATGTTTTTTCTGATATCAATTTCTTTCAATAGATAACTATTTTCTAGGTATTTTTTCTCTGCTGGGCTCCAAAAAATAGGAAAATTATCAAACTTTTTAGGTAAAATTTTATAATATGGTCCAAATTTATTTTTATGTTCCATATCTTGTAATATGTATAAGCAGATATACACTAAATTTAATCCACTAATACCTGTTGAGTTTTGTGAAACTTTTTTTCCCCAAGGTGATTTCTCTCCAAGTCCCGAATAAATTAATATAGAACGTGGAATTTTAATTACCGTTTGGTGCTCTGGGATAGAAACTTTGGCGTGTACACCTCGTTCGTGATTCTTATATGTTTGAAAATATATATTTGGAAAGACAGCTCCATTTTTATTTAGCCAAGTTAAAAACTTATCCATGACTTTATTTTTTTTAAGTGCTGTTTTTTGCATATATATTAAATATATATTATTTTAATTATTTTATTTGGTTTATATATAATGCCAAATAAAGCAATTCAAAACGCTAAGAGACTAAGAGGCGGGGCTTTGGGACAGTCCTCGAGATTCTATAATATTTATGGACAACAAGTAAGGGCATCTAATCCCAATGGATTTAAAGGTGGACAAGGTTGGACCACGCATAATCCATCTATTGGAAGTATGCTTTCCAATGGTATCATGAAACAAAATAAAAATGCTGGAGGTAATAATGTATGTGCCCCAGGTCCTGGACCAACAAGTGTTGTTGACGGTAATTGTGACTGCAGAGGACCTTCTGGTACCTGTCCTTGTCGTTCAAAGGTCGATGCCAAAGGTAATCGTAAACATTGTTAATTATATATAATTAATTTGTCAATTATATATAGATGACTTATTGTAATATATGCAATATGATAATGATAAATGTGGCTTGGTATATAGAACAAACTGTAAGTGGAATTGAAAAAACGGTAGAAGATTGCACAAAACACGAAAAAAAACATTATACTTTTGTGAATGGTAAAATTAAAGAAGGCGAACTGTTGGATGAGGATGATTGGGAAAACGGTTGGAGCAAAGTTTAGTATGATTGGTTCAATTCTATGCAAACATCACCACCTAGTGAAAGAATTTTTTAATTGATTTTTGCCCATTTTTAATATTATTTGCTTGACGCAATGCATCATCAAATATTATTTTTTTAACCTCTTTATTTCGTAATGCCTCCTCTTTCTTGTTATATTTTTCTTCGTCGGTCTTACATGTTTGTTTTAGATATTCGCATTTTCTTTTAAATGCGGGAACATTTCTTTTAAAACTAGGTATATCCTCTAATATTAATGCGAACACTTGCTGAATTGGTTTCATCAATTGATTAGTTATATAGAATCCATAATCCGGTTTTAGATTATTCGCTCTAATATATTCCGGATTTTCTATCTTATCACCCTGTAGTTTAACTTTCCCTTTGGTTTGTATATATACAAATGGCACTCTAGACCCAACGGATGGTTTATTTCCAGGATCTCGTTTTCCCATTCTTTCAGCCAGTACTTTATGTGCAATGCTTTCGGGATTTTTATAAAACGAATTTAATTTCTTCGTAATAATCAATTTCTCTAATGGGAATTTTTCATCTACGATATCTTGTAAATATGTTTTAACAAACTGTATTGCAGCTGGAATATCATGTGCATTCATTAATATATCAATTAATCCTCCATATACATCTTTTACAATTGGCGCATTATCTCGGCGTTTTAATACAATACCCATTTCTTTTCTCTTACCTTTATTGGGATTATGTTCAAATAACATACCAACATATCTCTTTTTTGATAATAGTAAGAATGGATCGAATGTCTTTTCATATTCGAAATAATGTGGAGCTTTGAGAAACTTACTTGCTATCTCCCCAACTTCAATTGATAATTCGATTGTAATTTCTAGTGCCTTTTTTCCAGTTATTTTATTACCCTCCATATCCTTCAAATGAAATGTAAAGAACACGGAATCAGTATCTCCATATATATATTCTGCATTTGTTTTGACCTTGCCATATTTGGTATCACAAACTGCGTCACCATATACTTCTTCAATTATACGTTTAGAATATATCAATAATTTCCTACCAGTAGCAGTTGTAGAAGCCGCGATATCAATATCATAAAATGAGCTGGTTTTTGCACCACATTGACCATATAATGAATTTGCAACAATTTTGATAGATGCTTGTCTTTGGTTGTACACATTTTTCATAAATGTATCAAATGTATCTTTGGTATCGACAACATCGCATTTATTTACAGTAGTATTTACTTTTTTTAATTGTTCATTTACCAATGAAACCGATGTTATTGTATATTTATCGTCTGTTTTGGATAATAGACCATTATGCGTGTCGCCATTTTTCATCGTAATTGTTTTAAATTTAATTTTTGCCCTGGTTGCTTTTCTTGCAGCTAACAAGCCTTGTAATATCGCCGGCATAATAGCTTTTTCGTTATCAGGGAATTGTGCAAATCTGCAAATTTTAGTACCCACTTTGATTTTTTCTTCCTTCTTTCTTCCTGGTTTCGCAATCCACTCATAACGGTCATATTCAACATCAACATATTCATATCCATCTAATTTATCATATTTAAAAGTTCCATCAGGACTTCTTTCACCTGTGGTAGATAATAACTCACCATTTAAATCATACTCTTTGGTCCAAACTTTACTATCATGTGAGATATTTTCACTAATCATACAACTAGGATACAGTGATGAATAATCATTTACTGCAACAGGATCTTCAGTGTATAATCCGGTTTTAGGTAATAAACATATAGCTCCTTCATAACTTCCACCGCCTTCGGGTTTTTCTACAACAGGCATTAATGTATCTTTTTGACGACATTTCTTTGCTATGAAACTTAAAAGCTTAATACCCTGGCCTCTCATAACTACAAAATCAATAGGTACACTACAAATGGCAGCTTGTTCTGACATACCAGTAAGAATATCATTTTTTCTGAATAAATGATGAACTAAATTACAATCCTGAAAACAATATTTTGCTATTATCGCTCTATCAGAAGAACTCCCTTTGGACAACTTGAAAATATCTTGTGGTGTAATATCATCTTTGCCTAAGCCCCATCTCAATTTACAATCAAACGGTGGATTAATATTACCTTCAACAATGAACTCACCTTTTTTTTCATTCATTTGAATAACTTTAAATTTTTTACCGTTATCATATGAATCTACAGAATGCCCAATCAATTCAAAACAAACGAAGTTTCCTATTTGTAACCCCATTAGATTTCCACTTTTAATAACAGTTGTATCATCTAATTTTTCCCAACTTTTTATCATATCCCCTATGAAATGCGACGCAACATCATTTAACTTGTAAGATCCTAAATTTACCTCGCGTCTGAAATAATTATACAGATCGATTTGAATGATTCCTGGTAAATCCATATAAATAAGTTGATGTGTTCCACTCGCGATTCTAATTTCTTTTTCCACTTTTCTGCAAAATTCACCCTTATTTCGTGATAACTCAGAGAACCAGATTTCTTCTTCATCGTCTGAATATCTTTTCGGTCGCATACAATTTAACTCATCTGCTCTCTGACATATAAATTTCCAATCAAAACCAAAAGTGTTATATCCAATTAGGATATCTGGATGATATTCTTGCATCATCTCAGTCCAACCCATTAGAAGATCACGTTCTGTTTCAAAGCATTCAACAATAGTTTCAGAATTTTTAACACCTATTTCATCACAATCACCCAGAACAGCCATATAATTTAAATATGGTTCTGTTTCTCCCACGCGCATAAAAGTTGTTCCAATAAATGTGACTTTATCACCTTCTAATGCCAATGATTTATTGTTTGGATCTCTACCAACAAATTGTAATCCTGAAAATATATATGTAACTGCTTCATCAATGATTTCTAGTTTTTTCCCTATGTCACATTTACTATCATTCAAATAATCAAGAAATTTTTTTTTGACTCCTACATAATTCATATATGTTTGTCCGGATTTATGTATTTCATCGTCGTCGTCATCATCTCTGTTTCTATATGAATTTTTGCGATTTTCCTTATCTTCTTCGTGCCTCTTTACATCAATAATCGATTTGAGTGGTTTGCTAATTATCGTATATATATTTTCCATTAGTCTTGCCTCAATTACCGACTTTTTTGGAAATACTTTTGCAATACCGTCTATAGGATTTCCAAAGCCAAAAGCCGATTTGATTAGTTTTATAATCAAGGATTTCTGTGAATCTTTACCCATTGTTCTAATAAATTTATTTACTTGCCAATAAGTAATAATATCAGCCACGAGTTTTCTATATGTTTTGATAGCTAAAGGGAAATCTCCGTGTGAAGAACTAGCTTCTATATCCCAAGACGCAATGATAGCTGGGACAGGTGCTTCCTTATATGGTAAAGGTACTAAATCCTCTGATTTTATTGTATATTCATATTTGCAATAGGTTTTTGTCTCATAGTCTTCATTATTGATAATTTTATCCATGGGTAATTCAATCCAGCCGGAAGGGTTGATTTCTTGTATATGAAAATAGCGTAACAATGGTGGTAATTTCGCTTCATATAATTCTGTTTGAATCCCTTGAAACGGAAATGTTTTAAGTTTATATTTTCTACCAAATATGCTAGTAGGATCCGGTTCAAATGTGTACCAGAAATTTTTAACTTTATTTAATGCTGTGGTATTTTTAAATTTTATACAGATAAAGCGATGGTTTTTCATATCATCAAAACCATATAGTTTCTTATTTTCTAAGATTATAGAATCTAATATTGAATTTTCATAATATGACACATATTTGCCCTTTGTTCGTGCAATATACTCGCTTTCTTCTTCGTCTTTTTCTGGTTTTGGATATATTTGCTCGCCTTTCTTGGACCATTTCTTATACTTTTCCTTTAAAGCCATTATGCGCATCTGTTCTTTTAAATGGCGAATAAATGCTTTCTTTTGTGGTTTACCCCAATCATCGCCCACCTTTACATAAAAGAATGGTGTAAAATCAGTTACAAAGATAGAACAAGTTTCGCCAGCTTCATTCATTCCGAACATTTGAATAATAAATTCTTTGTTATCCTTGCTTTTTTTCCCTTTACCCTTTTCATTTTTGATTTGAAAATCCAATAAACGAAAGGTAGGATTTGTCATAGTTGTATGAGATTAACTATAATTTTAATCTTAATTCAATTTTATTTAAGATTGAATTAAGTTATTGTGCTAAATATACACCAGTAATTAAGAATGGTATAGATAACAATTTTGATTTAGTAATTTTATCATCTAAAAATATAGTGGATGTAATAATTGTAGCAATAACCGCAACACCTGTCTTAATGATTATTAGGTAACTTAATTTTTCAGAACGTATTAAATTATATCCTATTACTGTTGAAATAGTAATACATAAACTTGCAGCTAAAAAGGCTAATAATATAGTTCCATGCAATTTCGCAATGTCTTTTGCAATTTGTTCAGTTCCTCCCAAATATAAAGCAGTTAACACCATAGTTATCCCGGTAAGGATTGAATCTATAAATACAATAGAGTAATTATTCATATGTTTCATCACATATTTTCTAGTTAAATCCAACGCTGTGGCCAATAATGTAGATATAGTGACTAATGCATATACATTATTTCTATTCATCTATATAATTTTAATATAATAAATTGAATTTGAAAAAAGAATATTTATAATTATAAAACACAATGACAGATTTTACATTTATGAAAACCGGCTTTGATCTAACGCAACCCGACGATGAAGAGTTTGCCAAAAATACGGCATCTATTATAGTCACTTACGCAGAACACGCATTAAGAACTGCGGCTTTATATGTTACGCATCATGAAACAAGAAATGGTATAACACCCGAAGATATTAAAAGAGCAATGATGCTTGAAATGTTCTTATTTAAAAAAAGATCCAATTTACTCGAAAAGGCAGAAGAAATTAAGAAAATGTTGTATGGGGACGAGGAGAGTGATGATGAAGAGGAGGATATCGATATGACTGAAGGAGAAGAATTCAGTGAAAACAACTGCCAATGTGCAATTTGCAAGTGTACAAACAATATATATACTCGATGGGAAAATTGGACACCAGAGAGTTTATTCGAAACAGTTATTAAAAAACATATTGATAAGATTTAGAAATTAAATTATTATTATAATTAAATGAACTATAATAATTTTAGAATTGTGGGCAAACGCCTTAATTTTTTGTCTTTAAAAAGACAATTACACGATCGTAAGCTGCCATTTATTACTAATAATTATAAAAAAACGGGAGTTGTAGACTGGATTGGTGCAGAAAGTCCAAGAAAAGCAGATACATCATATCCAAAATTAGAAAATACAGAGAGCCGTGTAGAATTACCATATTGCACATATACAAACAAGACAGACTACGATGATGAATATACTAGTTCACCAAAGCTAACCTCTATTATTTCAAAACTACCTAAAAATTAATGTCTTTTACGCTTAGTTCTTTTTTTTCTTCTTTTCTTTCTAGTTTTTCTTTTCTTTCTAGTTTTTCTTCTTTTCTTTCTCTTCTTATACCCTCCATCGACATCAGAATCGGAATCGGACGGAAGTACTGCCATGGCTCCTAGCTCTTCAGGAGTAAAGGTGCCGAATTGAAATGTTGGAGGTGACAGAATTTGTCTCGCTGGGCTGTGTGATTGTCTCGCTGGGCTGCGGACAAGTGGAGGTGGTTTAAGTGGATCACTACTGCTACTGCGGAGTTGTTGTACACGTGTAGGCATAGGATTATTGTGACGGTGGAGTAGACTATTTGCAATATGGGCATCATTTGGATCAATGTACATTAGAAGATTTATTTCATCTTGGCTCAGTTTTCGGCACTGACCCTTTTGTGCTCCAATTAGTTTACACTTTGCAAAACGTGTTTCTAATATATCTTGACAGTATCTATCTGCTTCTTGTGGCGTTGCCTCAGGAGGATTATCCGAGGCCAAAGCACAGAAATTGTTAACTCCACCTTTTTTCTTTTTACGACGAGATTTTCTTCTTTTTTTAGTCTTTCGTTTTTTTCTTCTCCTACCTCCTTTAGCCGCCATTGCTTCTTTTAAAAAACGACGCAATGCTTTTTTAGTTCTTTCATGTTTAAATTCAACGACACCTTCTTCGCCTTTAACATCCCTATAGACTGTTGGGAATCCTTCTAAAGTACTAGTATCAAAGTTGACTTTTCGTGCTTGATTACTATCAATTTCTGCAATTAATACATTTGGGTCTCCCTCTGATTTGCAGGAGTCAACAAATTTTTCCCATTCAGGCTTGAACGCTTCACACGCCGGGCACTTAACCATAAAGAACCCAGCCATAACTATTTCATGCTTTGGGGCAGCCCTATTAAAAGCTTTTACATCTTTATCAGTTAGAATTTTTATGATCCTCATTATACAATTTGGAGAGAAATAAATTTTATAAATAGTTATTATATATGAAAGAACAATTAATCATTTTGGGATTTATTGCAGGATTAATTTTTTGCGCCTCATACACAAATAAAAGTTTAATGGAAGGGTTTAATGATAGAAATCGTTCTCCACAGAATGACGAATTTGATTGTCCAAATCTTTTAGTACGGAAAGGAAATAAATTAATGCTTTTGAATAACAGAAAAGCAAGAATACCAGGCATTAATCCTATATTTTTCGATAATTTAGAAGATTATGTAGAATTTGTCAAATGGCAACGCAGTCAAGACATCAAATGTCCTGTTTTATATTTTAATGAAATGCAAGATGCTCAAGGAAATACCAAATATAGAATGCTTAACGATCCATTGGACCCTCAAGCAGGATTACCTAGTTATAACCACGTTATGGCTCAGGAAGTACCTTTATATGATTCAAATATGGACCACCCACCATATAACCAGAATAATTACCATGGTTTCGATTCTACAAATCAAAATACTGGAAGATACACCTCATTAGACAAAGCATTTTATACAAATACAAAAAGGAAGAGTGCAGATGCAATGGAAGTGAATTGGGCTGGTGCAGAGTTGTCTCGTAGAATGGTAAAGTCAGGTCAATATGATAAAGATTTCAGGCCAAATGCCAAATTTAGTCAATTTAAAGGCATTGAAATTGCACCACCCCAACAACAGACAGTCGTTAAAAAACAACAAAACAATGCTCCTACTAGTGCAGGAGCTAAAACACAGGATGCAGAAATTGATACACAACTTAAACAACAACATCAACTAAAATAATATTTAGACATATACTATAATACATAGAATATGTCTGATTTCATAGCCGCCGCCTGTGTTGGAGTGGCACAAATTTCAATAGGACATCCATTCGATACAACAAAAATCCTAATGCAAAATAACCGGAAATGGTTTGGTCTCCCTTTTAGAAATTATTATAGAGGTTGGAGATTTCCTTTATGTTCCGCGGTTATTTTAAATAGTATTACCTTCCCAACCGTTGAGAGAACAAAACTATACACACATAATAGTTTTTTATCCGGTTGTATAGCTGGTATTGCTATAACTCCAATCGTATTTTGTTTTGATGTAGGTAAGATTAGACAACAAACAAAACAATCCGTGACCATTAAAACCATTCTCAATACCAGGGGTCGATATTCAACTTTCGCGCGTGAGACTTTGGCTTCATCGGTATATTTTGGATCTTATTTTACTTGTAGAGACTTTGGTTGGCACCCTTTGCTTTCAGGCGGAATTGCGGGTTTATGTAATTGGACACTTACTTATCCCATTGATGTGATTAAATCTAGACAAATGGCACAAAATTTAACAATAAAACAAGCTTTGAACATGGGTAATTTATGGAGAGGATATCCTATATGCGCTACGCGTGCTTTTATTGTAAATGCAATAGATTTTTGGGTTTATGAATCGGTTAAAAAATATTTATTAATGTAATTACAGTAGGTATTAATGGATTTGGAAGAATATGTAAGTTGGTTTTACATACAACTAGTACTCCTACTGTGCCTACAAATTGAATATCTTATATTAAAATTATATTCAAATTATTTGAAAACTTTATATACCGATACGTACATGGCACTCATTATAATGGCCATGGCGGCCCAATCATCTATGGTAATAGGCACCTTTAACCAAAACATATCTGTGACAATTTGGCCTAAAAAGTCAAACACAAAAGATGCTAAACCTAATTGTGGTGCCGATAAAAATTTATTACCCAAACGCTCACTAGGGATTATTAAAAGCCATTGTCCAGTCGCAAATAACTCTGTTGTCAATAACTTTTTTGTAAATGTAGCATTTTTCATTTCGGGGGTTCCTTGATAAAATAGAGCGAGATCCATAAAGGCTATAACAAATAAATTTAAAATAAACCAAATAATGACACCTTCATATTTTTTCATTATTTTATATTATATGATTATAATATAAAATAATGGAACACCCAATACCTCCGTTCGTATATGTAAAATTTTTTGGTTTATGGTTAACCTCCACTATCATTTCTATTATTGGTATGTATGCCCATTTAAAATATCCCAACCAATCCCTGATACAAGCTCTATCAATGGCCCTTCCATTTGCATGGGTGGATTGGTTTTTTATGACCATGGCCATGGATATTAATAATAAATATAAAATTATGAATCCGACACAAGATATTATGTTTCTTATTATTGCTCAATATACTATTTTGCTCATATTAAATAGATTTTACTTGAAACAAAAGGTAACCGTAAGTGACCTTGTTGCATGGCCTATTATGTTATTAGGTTTTGCAGTGAGTGGATTTCATATTGTATCGAAATTATTAGGTAGAAAAATAGTAAAGAAGTCCAAACGAAGACGAAATAAATAACATTTAGAAAAATTACAATCTCTCTATTTTATATAAATGTCTTATAAAATAGAGAAAAATGGCTGGGTATATATTCACATCGAAGGAACCCCGAAAGAAAGGGGGCGTCAACATGGAAAACATGTAGGAAAGCAATTAGAAGAGTTTATTAAAACGACCAAATTTAATTGCCTCTATGATTATGGAAAAAGCTGGGATTTTTTTATTGAGGCAGGTGTCAAACTATTCAAACCCGTCATTAAAAACAATTATAGGGAAATATACGAAGAAATGGAAGGTATTGTAGAGGGCTGTAAAGAAGCCGGATTCGACACCACCATTGATGAAATAATATGCTGGAATGGGTCCATGATTCTTTTTGATTATTGGTGGCCCAACTCGGAACACAGCAGTTCACATATCAAACATCACCGACCTACTGGTGGAGAAGGGGGTGGTAAAGGCGCCCCTGGGCGATGCAGCGCCTTTATTGCCGTGGGAAAGGATTATACGAAAGATGGAAAAATTGTGATGGCGCATAATACATTTGAAAATTTTGTCAGTGGACAATATTGCAATTTTATATTGAGTATCCAACCCGACAAAGGGTCACGAATTTTAATGCAAACACAGCCCGGCTATATATGGAGTGGATCCGATTTTTTCGTCACTAAAAATGACAAAGATGGAACCAATTTTATAGGTTCTGAAACAACTATTGGCGGATTCATGGAATATGCCGAAGGTAATCCCATTTTCTGTAGAATCCGACAGGCCATGCAGTACGCAAAAGAATTAAAGGACTATGAAACAATTCTACTCGATGGAAATACCGGTGGTTATGCCAATTCATGGCTTTTTGCAGATATTAAAAAAAATAAAATTATGCGTATTGAACTTGGATTGAAATATCATAATACCGAATATAAAGACGATGGTTATTTCATCGGCTTTAATGGTTCTTATGATCCATATATCCGAAATCTTGAGTGTAAAGCACAAGGTTTTAATGATATTCGCCGACATCAAGGAGCGCGTCACGTCCGACTGGAACAATTGATGCAGCAATATAAAGGACAAATTGACATTCCTATTGCCCAAAAAATATTAGCAGATCATTATGATGTTTATTTGAAGAAAGAAAATCCCTGTTCGCGAACCGTCGATTCTCACTACGAACTCGATGACCGTGCTTTCATGTCTCAAAGCGATCGACCTAAGCCTTATCAGCCTCGCGGTGCCATGGATGGCAAATGTGTAGACAGCAAACTTGCAGCCAATATGAAACTTTGGGCTAAATGGGGATCTTCTGGAGAGATTCCTTTTGTTCCCGTGCAATTTTTCAAAGAAAATCCCATTTGGGACTATCTCAAACCCTATCTTTTAGCCAGACCCAATCAACCTTGGACCAAATTTAAATTCAACGAAAAACATAGGCATAATGAAAAATATACTAGAAAAAAAAGCAATAAAAAATTAAACATAAGATCTAGAAAAAAAAGACGACGATAATTTAACTAGGTGAAAAATACTTATAACAACCTCCAATCATCCATGCAGTATTCAATACAATAGGTTGAAATGCTCGTTTCTTAATACACACAACTAATACTCCTGCTGCGCCTAGAGTATTGAATAAAAAATCAGTTGTTCTCTCCAGAGAGTTAATATAAGCAGTCAAAATTAATCCACTTCCAACCCATGCTAAACCTTCAATTATATACTTTTGACATTTGTTTTCTGGCTGTGATTCTCCAGTTGGTATAGAATCATTTGGTACAATTATTTCCATAGTGTAGTATATCATATGAAAATAATTAACTAGATTTAAAATGGGTCAAAAATTCATCTAAATCTTTCAAAGCGGATTTTGTAGACTCGAGGTTTGATAATGAAGCTAAAGTTTTTTCATCGGTAAGTGTATTCTTTTCAATCGATTTTTTGATTTTATCTAACATTTGTAAATGTAAGATATCTTCTACATCTAACAATATTGCGCTATACTCTTTTTTATATTTGTCAATATTTAATTCATCTATGTATTGTGTTTTCATTGTTTTAACTGATTTTACTAGTTGGTCGGGAGTTTCTGGCGCAGAGGTTAACCCTTCTACGATTTTGTTATTCAACGAAAGCATATTTGTACACAAGTAAACAACAAATAAAGCTAATACAATACATCCTAAATAGGTTGTCATATTTTTCATATCAAAATCCATATAAATTAAGTCAATATTATTTTATATATTATTGATCCCATAGAATATATAACTGTGTACCTATTTTAAATATAATGCGCAAACTAATGATATTTGTTACTTCACTATAATTATATGGATTCATCGATTGGGCTTCCTATTGGGATTGTTGCTGCTTGTATTATATCATCTCTATTGTTCTGGTATACATATCGTAATCAAGTCGAACCGGACGGTGGAAGACAGTCGGAAGATCAACTTAATGATATGTATGTAGCACAGATAAAACGTGAAATAGAAATGGAAGTGCAAAATGCTTCGAAAGACAACGAAACTTTAGAATCTTCTGACGACGAAATTACTTCGTAAAGTTTTTAGTAAAATTTGAACTTTGATGCTTTTATATATAAATGGCAAGTTTAATGGAGGACCCAGAAGCAGTAGGGGAAAACATCAGAAGAAAAACTAAAAAAGACGCTAGAAAGAAAACGAAGATCTAGGAAAGAAGGTTTTAGAAATATAAATATATACTGAATATATATAATATCTATGTCAGGAATGATACCACAAAACCTACGCAACAGGATCCAGCCCCTAGAGCCTAAGAAAGAGTTTGAATCTTTAAATACCAAAATCAAAGAATCTCAAGAACGGATTCCCGAGATGAAAATTACATACAATGATGATGATGCATACAATACTTCGCCCACCTTAAACGTAGATTTCAACTCCCTCGATCAATTGAACGAAGCTGAACGTATTCAGAAGGAGAATGATATTTTTGCAACAGCTCCACTTGTAGCAAGAAGAGCTATAGTGGGGAGAAAAATAATCGAAAAATACAAAAAGGACCTCCCGTGGCATCATTTCCAAAACAAGGATGGTTCAACTCCGGTGATGAACCAATTGTTTTCTTCTAATCTTCACAAGCCAAAAATGATCACACACCTACCAAACAAAAAACAAAGAAAAAAGCTCATTGCCATTTGGACACGCATGTTTGAAACAAGAACAAACCCAAAAGGAAAAACAAAAGTATTCGACAAAAAAGGAAACTTAACAATTCACGGTAAGAAAGTCGAAAAAGCACTTGTAGATATGATTAAGGTGGATGAAGGGAAAATAGTATCTATGGGAGTTGATTTTGATTTAGATGATGATGAAAATGTCGATGGTGGTTATAAAAGAAGGAAAACCAAAAGAAAAACCCGCAAAAGGAAAACCAAATGTAGAAAAAGAAAAAGAAAAACTCGTAGAAAAACTCGTAGAAAAACTAAAAGAAAAAGAAGAAGACGCTAGAAATAAATTGAATCTGATTTAAATACTTAAAACAATGTTAACTCTTTAATAAAACAATGGTCTTCATCTATGTCCTTAAACAACAAAACAATAAGTATTATGTGGGTAAAACAGACAATCCAAAGTTTCGTCTTGATACCCATTTTAAAACCGGTGGGTGTGCTTGGACTAAAAAAAGGAGATTATGTTTACAAAACCAGTTCTGATTAGATAATTAATAATTTAGTATTTTTATTAATTATTCTTTATAATTTTAATAGATGATTTATCATAAAATCTAAATGACATGTTGAATCTGTTAATGTTATGAACCCTTGATTACCTAAACTAGAAGCTGCATAAACCCTAACTAT
>Ga0233413_10000190_pt1 | contig 32957 bp, 30 predicted proteins | sample Na_anoxic_6_MG_FD_189019 | JGI IMG/M metagenome (GOLD analysis project Ga0233413, IMG submission 189019) | Seawater microbial communities from Saanich Inlet, British Columbia, Canada - Na_anoxic_6_MG | ecosystem: Environmental > Aquatic > Marine > Inlet | place: Canada: British Columbia...
TGAGACAGCTTTGAATCCGTAATCAGCCGCATCATGCATTGAGTGAGCCGCACTGGCAGCATTCCACATGATTTTCTTTGGCACACAACCAACATTGACGCAGGTTCCACCCAGCCGGCTGGCCTCGACGACAGCTACTCTTGCACCATATTCAGCCGCTCGTTGTGCTGTGGCAAGACCGCCGCTGCCACCTCCGATAACGACGAGTTCGAAGCAGTTATTTTCAGGCATATTATTCATTCCATAGGGTGATATGTGATCCCGTCACGTAGTGTAAGGCAGGTTGTCATGCTGTGATAGGATGCCGCCTTCGCCGCACAGACGGTCTGCAAGGAATCTCCCGCCGAATGGAGACAAACCCTCTTTTAGCCATAACCCGGTTGCCCGATTTCAGTGCAATCAAACCCGAACACGTCGAACCCGCGCTAACGAACACGCTCAAAGCGAATCGGCAACAACTCGAAGCACTGCTCACCGACACTGAAGATCAAGTGCCGGATTTTGCAACCGCCATTGCGCCACTGGAAGAATTGAGTGATAGGCTCAGCCGCGTCTGGGGGCCGGTCGTCCATTTGCATGGCGTGATGAATTCGCCGGAACTGCGTGCAGCTTACAATAACTGCCTGCCAACTCTATCGCGCTACCTGACCGAGATCGCACAAGACACACGGCTATGGCGCCTGTATCAAAGAGTCGGTGAGTCTTTAGCTGAAGATCCGAACAACCCCGCCACCAGCGTCATCAGCCACGCTCTGCGGGACTTCCACCTGGCCGGTGTTAATCTGCCGGAAGATAAAAAACAGCAGTTCAAAGCAATAATCGAAGAATTAGCCCAACTCGGTGCACGCTTTGAACAGAATGTTCTCGATTCAATGGCCGCATGGTCCCATCATGAAACTGAAGCGGCACAATTAACTGGCCTGCCTGATTCGGTGATGGAACAGACCGCGCAGAATGCTCGTGATCAATCACTGCATGGCTGGCTATTCAGACTCGACCAACCAACTTTTGTCGCCATCATGACGCATGCGCAGAATCGCGATTTGCGCCAGCATTTCTACCGTGCCTGGATGACCCGCGCATCCGGTCAGGCCGATAAGCAGGACGATTCCCATAACGATTCATATGCCAACTTTGATAACACGGCAAGCATCGAACGTATACTAAAACTACGCCACGAGGCGGCAGAACTTGTTGGTTTCGATGATTTTGCAGCATTCTCTCTTGCATCGAAAATGGCCGACTCAGTCACCGAAGTCCACGGATTCCTGATGGATCTGGCCAAAAAATCGCAGTCCACCGCACAACAAGAATTGGCCGAACTCGAAAAGTTCGCAGGCGAATCACTCTGCGCATGGGATATTGCATTCTGGTCAGAGAAACTTCGCGAAGCGCGTTACTCGGTTTCAGATGAGCAGTTACGGCCCTATTTGCCGCTCATCCGGGTACTCGACGGTATGTTTGAAGTCATCCACAAACTGTACGGCATTGTGGCAAAACAAGTTGACGGTATCGATGTATGGCATAAAGACATACGCTACATTGAACTGACACAGGCAGACGGAACTGTCATCGGTAGTTTCTATGCAGATCTTTTTGCACGACCAAACAAACGTTCCGGGGCCTGGATGGATGAATGTATCTGTCGCAAAGATATTGCAGGCCAACACGCACTGCCTGTTGCCCACCTTGTCTGCAACTTTGCCGCACCGACCAAATCAACCCCAAGTCTGCTGACACATGACGATGTAGTGACACTGTTCCACGAGTTTGGCCACACATTGCATCATTTACTGACACGCATCGACTATCCCAGCGTATCGGGTGTTAACGGCGTACCGTGGGATGCCGTAGAACTGCCCAGCCAGTTTATGGAAAATTTTGCATGGCAACCGGATGTGTTGCGAATGTTGTCCGGACATTACGAGAGCGGTGAATCGCTACCCGAAGAGTTTCTCAACAAGTTACAGGCATCACGCACTTTCCAGGCCGGGCTGCACATGGTGCGTCAACTCGAGTTGGCTATTTTTGATCTGCGCCTGCATGCTGAATACGAACCGGACACCGGCAGTGACATTGATGCACTGCTCGATGAAATAAGGCAACAAGTTGCAGTTATCGAGCAACCCGACTTCAACCGGTTTGCCCATGCCTTCTCACACATATTTGCTGGTGGCTATGCCGCTGGTTATTACAGTTACAAGTGGGCTGAAGTGCTTGCTGCGGATGCCTGGTCAGCTTTTGAAGAGCACGGTATTTTTGATCCCGATGTTGCTACGCGGTTTCGAACCGAGATCCTTGAAATTGGCGGTACCCGGATATTAGTGCTGCGTTTGCAGCATTCCGTGGCCGATCACCACGAATCGAACCTTTACTAGCCCAGACGGGCATAACCGATAAAATATCATGAAAATTGCAAGCTGGAATGTGAATTCACTGCGTGTTCGCTTACCGCATGTTCTGGACTGGCTGGATAAACATCAGCCTGCGGTGCTCGGATTGCAGGAACTGAAGATGCCGGATGAGGCCTTCCCAAGTGACGAAATTACACAGCACGGCTATCATTCCGTCGGTTACGGGCAGAAAACCTATAACGGTGTTGCACTGTTGTCGCTACAAGAACCCACCAATGTTACTACCGGCCTGCCTAATTTTCCTGATGAACAACGCCGGGTTATCGCAGCTGACTATGATGGCGTACGCGTCATAAACCTGTACGTACCAAACGGGCAGACTGTCGGTGCTGATAAATATATCTATAAACTCGAGTGGCTGGATGCACTACACGCTTGGCTCACTGAAGAAATTGCCGCCAACCCAAATGTCGTTGTCATGGGTGATTTTAATATCGCACCGGCGGATGGCGATGTTTATGATCCCGACGCCTGGCAGGGCAAAATACTGTGCAGTGATGATGAACGGCAACGACTGCAGGAGATTGAGGCTCTTGGTTTTACCGATTCATTCCGCCTGTTTGACCAGCCGGACAACACATTCAGTTGGTGGGACTATCGGGCCGCTGGCTTTCGTCGTAAACGCGGTCTGCGTATAGACCTGATTCTCGCATCAATGGCAATGGCAAAACGCTGCTCGGCAAGTGACGTGGACCCGGAGCCACGTAAACTCGAAAGGCCTTCTGATCATGCGCCGGTTTTTGCCATATTCGATTAAAATCTGTTAACCATAATAAGAAACATGCCTATATAAACAGGCCCGTCAATGCTCACAGCTAATACATAGGCACCAGTTTCGATAGCTACACAGTGAATATGTAACAATAGCTGCAATTACAGAAACTTAGGCCTCAGTATCAGCTTCTGAATCATGTCTGCTAAATATAAATTTCTTCCCGGCAGTCGTTCCCAACCAGCGGACCGACGCAACGACTATGACGTAACCAATACCGTCAAGGTCAGTTCAGTCGTGGCCGTTCGCGATGCCGTGCAAGCACTTTTCAGTACGACATTCCCAACTGCTTCATTCGATGCGTTGTGGCTTGCATTTCATGATTTTGATCTGCTGTTCGATGGCCTGCTACCCGGCTATCAGGGTTGCGACACCGTCTATCACGATAAACAACATTCACTGGACATGACGCTGGCCATGACACGGCTACTCGTCGGCCATGAACAGATCTGTGCAGAAGAAGATCGTTTTGGCCCTGATCGGGCCATGATGGGTATTGTGACGGCATTATTTCATGATGCCGGTTATATAAGACGCGATGATGAATCACGCTGGAAAAATGGTGCTGAAGTTACCAATTGGCATGTCTCACGCAGCGCAGACTTATTACAAAAAACACTGCCTCACCTGGGGCTGGGTCAATGGACAGATATTGCTACAAGAGTCGTACATTTTACCGGTTACGAGATCAACATTGATGACATCGAACTGGATAATCCGAATGACATCATGATCGGTCATTTTCTCGGTACTGCTGACCTGATGGCACAGATGGCCGATCGCTGCTATCTGGAAAAATGCCGTGACCGCTTGTACTCAGAATTTGTACTGGCTGGTGTCGCGGTATCAAAAAGTGAAAACCACACGAATGAAATTCTCTACGAATCAGGCATTGACCTGCTGAAAAAAACACCTGGTTTCTATCAAAATATGGCAATAAGCCGATTAAATACCAAATTTAATCGTGCCTATCGCTACATCGAAGCCATCTATGATGGTCGAAATCCATATTTCGAATTTATCGACAAAAACCTGCGCTATCTCGACCGCATTATCGACAGTGGTGACTGGCATGAATTAAGGCGCAGCCCGCCCTGCCACACGGTACTCGACAACCCAATTCAGTCAGTCAGCGCCCTTGTCAGTCGACGACTGGCAGATCTGCACGCGCCTGCCAGTTCACTTACTACTTTGTAGCGAGAGGGTTGGTTGTGGTTGCTGGTCCGTCCAGAGAAAGATCAGCAACCACAACCCTAAAAAAAGAGTTCCTGATTAAGGAAGCTACTATTCCACCGTCACAGACTTGGCTAGATTACGCGGCTGATCAACATCCGTGCCTTTCAAAACAGCAACGTGATAAGACAGCAGCTGCAATGGAATCGTATAAACAATCGGTGCCTGAAAATAGCTAATATGCTGCGGCATAGTAATAACCGTAACACCGTCACTAGACTCAATCCCCGCATCCGGATCGGCGAATACAATTAACTCACCACCCCTGGCGCGCACTTCCATCAGATTCGATTTAAGCTTCTCAAGCAGGTCATCGTTTGGCGCGACCGCAACGACCGGCATATCATCATCAACGAGCGCTAATGGCCCATGCTTCAGCTCACCAGCCGGGTAAGCTTCGGCATGAATATAAGAGATTTCCTTGAGCTTCAGCGCACCCTCCATCGCGATCGGATGCAAAATACCACGCCCTAAAAATAAAGCGTGATGCTTATCTGCAAATTTCTCCGCGAGCTCACGCATGGCAGGATCAAGTGCCAATGTCTGCTCGATCAGTCGTGGCACTTCCATCAACCGCTTAATCAGACCGGTGATGCGTTCTGGGTCATCGCCATGATGCGTTTCAAGTGCGATAACGAGTAAAGACAAGGCTGTCAGCTGCGTTGTAAACGCTTTTGTTGAGGCAACCCCGATTTCAGGGCCAGCACGCGTCAGCATGACAAGGTCAGATTCCCTGACCAGCGAACTCTCAGCTACGTTGCAAATCGCAAGCGTTGCTAGGTAACCAGCATCTTTTGCCAGGTGTAGCGCTGCAAGCGTGTCAGCCGTTTCACCAGATTGAGAAATTGTCACGAACAACGTATTGGGTGGCACCACCGGATTGCGATAACGGTATTCGCTGGCAATTTCAACGTTACAGGGCAGGCGGCAAATTTGCTCAATAAAATATCGTGCTACCGAGCCGGCATGGTAGCTCGTACCGCACGCGATGATATGTACACCCTGAACTCGCTTAAATACATCAGCAGAGCCCGGGCCGAAAGCTTCAACGAGTAATCGACCATTGCTGATCCGCTCTTCGAGTGTCTGCGCAACACCATCGGGCTGCTCATGGATTTCCTTGAGCATAAAATGTCGGTAGCCACCTTTATCTACAGCCTCGGCCGACATTTCACTTTCCCGGACTTCTCTCTGGACAGTCTCACCTGCTGCATCGCTAATCTGAACGCTATTCTTACGCACCTCGGCAACATCCCCATCCTTAAGAAAGATGAACCGTCGCGTAACCGGTAACAATGCTGCAACATCAGATGCAACAAAATTCTCTTCAATGCCAAGACCAACGACAACCGGCATCGCGTGGCGCGCAAGTACAATTTGATCCGGATGCTCCAAAGACATCACAACGAGTGCATAAGCGCCATCAAGATCCGCCACGGTCGCCCGCACTGCATCAGCAAGTTTCGGCATGGACTGCAAGTGATGCTGAATCAGATGAACTACTACTTCACTATCTGTCTCTGTGACGCAGTCATAACCAAGCTCTGCCAGCTTGATACGTAACTCTTCATGATTCTCAATAATTCCGTTATGGACAATCGCCAGATCATCACCCGACATGTGTGGATGGGCATTTGTTTCACTGGGTACACCGTGTGTTGCCCAGCGAGTGTGAGCAATACCGATTGGACTGATGACCGGATTATCAGTCAATGCCTTTTCTAGCTCAGCGACTTTGCCAAGTCTGCGCTGTCTTACCAGCGCCCCATTTACAAACGCAGCGATACCCGCTGAATCATAGCCACGATACTCAAGGCGTCTGAGACCTTCGAGCAAGATAGGAACGACATTTCGTTCTGCCACCGCGCCGACAATTCCGCACATATTTGTTCAGTCCCTGATCGTTTGTTAATCCCGGATTATCCGGATTTTAAATTAAGAAAAATGGGGTCGAACCGAGGTTTTAGCGTTTGCAGAGCTGAAGTAGATTTGCTGTATTCAGCCGTTAAAACCTCGGTTCGACCCCATTTTTCTTATGATTTAACCTTGGTTGGACGCTGCCAGCCCTTGACCACTTTCTGGCGAACCCGCTCAACCGTCAACTCTCCGGCCGGAGCATCTCTGGACACTGTCGCACCCGCACCGATTGTTGCGCCCTCACCAATGCTGATCGGCGCCACAAGTTCGACACCCGAACCAATAAATGCACCATCGCCGATAGTCGTCGGATGTTTATTTGCACCATCATAGTTGCAGGTAATTGTGCCGGCACCTACATTGACACGTTCACCAATAGTCGCATCACCTATATAAGTCAGGTGATTAACCTTACTGCCTTTGCCAATAAAACTCTTTTTAATTTCAACAAAGTTGCCCAGCTTGGCCTGATCTGCCATCTCGACTCCCGGACGCGTACGTGCAAATGGGCCTATCTCACACAGTGCACCAACTCTGGCCTGATCAAGAATACAATTGGGTAAAATTGATGTCCCGGCACCAATTGATGAATTGCTGATAACTGTATTAGCACCAACCTGCACACCATCACTGAGAACAACATCGCCTTCAAAAATTGTATTGATGTCGATGATCACATCCCGACCACAGGTCAAATTACCGCGAACATCGACACGCTGCGGGTCAATTATTGTGACCCCCTGTTGTAATAATCCATCGACAACTGCCAGCTGATAATTGCGCTCAGCCTCAGCAAGTTGCCTCTTGTCATTAATACCCAGAACTTCAGCCGACTGATCAGCGCTAACCGGAATAACTGCAACACCATCGGCAATTGCACAACCAACGATATCAGTCAGATAATACTCACCCTGAGCATTATCAGGGCTAATTTGCTTTAACCATTGCGACAATAAAGGTGCACGACAAGCCATCAGGCCCGTATTAATTTCCTTGATCGATTTCTGATCATTAGTTGCATCTTTCTCCTCAACAATCGCAACAACATGGCTCTCAATATCTCGAACGATGCGGCCATAACCGGCCGGCTCGGCAAGATTGGTGGTCAGTATTGCTAACTTGTCACTCTGGGCTACAGCAAGCAGCGGCTCAATTGTCTTAGCTCGAACTAGCGGAACATCCCCGCACAAAATTAGAACGATATCATTTGCACCAATATCCGGCATCGCTTGCATCACGGCATGCCCGGTCCCAAGCTGTTCCGCCTGCAGTACCCAGGAGAGGTCCTGATCAGCAAATGCTGCCTTAACGAGATCACCACCGTGCCCATAAACGACACAAATTTTGTCCGGGCATAATGTATTAACGGTATCAATGACGTGTGCCAACAAGGGGCGACCAGCCAGCGGCTGCAAAACCTTGGGCAAATCGGAGTTCATTCGCTTGCCCTGACCTGCGGCCAGAATGACGACGCTTACATCCATGTGGTTCTTCCGTGACTTGTGGCGTTCATCTGATCAACTGTACCTGCTCAGCACTCAAATTTGGACCCCTGACACCATAACGATTGTTAATGTTGGCGAGATTGAATATAGCCGGGACTACATGGAAGAGGCCGTAGGAGTGGCTTCCAGCCGCAATTTCAAGCTTTAATGTAAGGAAATACCCAACATCCATAGGGGGGAATTGCGGCTGGAAGCCACTCCTACGATCAATTATTACAAGCTATTCGAACTGAATCGAGGCAGCTCTAGCTTCGTCGACCCTTGAGTTTCTGTGCAGCAGAGTAACGCGCCGCAGCCTCGACGAGCTGCAATTGTGCATGCTCAATATCGGCTTTCTCTGTTGCGCCGGCCAACGCTGCCTCGGCTGATTTCTGCGCATCAAGCGCTGCCTGCTCGTCGAGTTGATCACCGTGCAATGCCGAATCGGCCAGTACCGTAACCAGATGAGGTTGCACTTCGAGCACACCGCCGGTCACATAGATGAATACCTCGTCAGCCTCGTCAGGAGTCTGAATCCGTACTTCACCGGGTCGCAGTGTTGTCATTAATGGTGCATGACGCGGCGTGATACCGACATCACCCATGCGTGCCGGGGCGATGACCATCTCGGCATCGCCCGAATATATTTCGCCTTCGGCGCTGACTATTTCAACGTGAATCGTGCTCATTTAAGACATCCCCGACCAATTACATGGTCTTGGCTTTCTCCACAGCTTCTTCGATACCGCCAACCATATAAAAAGCTTGCTCCGGTAAATGATCGTACTCACCAGCAACAATACCTTTAAAGCCACGAATCGTATCCTGCAAGCTGACATATTTGCCCGGAGCACCGGTGAATGTCTCAGCAACGGCAAACGGCTGCGACAGGAAGCGCTGAATTTTTCGTGCGCGTTGCACAGACAGCTTATCTTCCTCGGACAATTCATCCATACCGAGAATCGCGATGATGTCCTGCAGTTCCTTGTATCGCTGCAGCACTGCCTGAACGCCACGTGCCGTTTCGTAATGATCAGCACTAATTACGTTCGGGTCAAGCAGGCGACTGGTTGAGTCGAGTGGATCAACCGCCGGGTAAATACCAAGCTCTGCAATCTGTCGTGACAACACCAGGGTTGCATCAAGGTGAGCAAAGGTCGTTGCTGGTGACGGATCGGTTAAGTCATCGGCAGGAACATATACGGCCTGGAACGACGTGATAGAACCGGTCTTGGTTGACGTGATGCGCTCTTGCAACACGCCCATCTCTTCAGCCAGTGTCGGCTGGTAGCCCACAGCTGAAGGCATACGGCCCAACAGTGCCGAAACCTCGGTGCCCGCCAGTGTGTAGCGATAAATATTATCGATAAACATCAATACGTCGCGACCTTCATCACGAAAATCTTCCGCGATAGTCAGACCGGTCAATGCAACGCGCAAGCGGTTACCCGGTGGCTCATTCATCTGACCGTAGACGAGTGATACCTTGTCGAGAACGCCGGACTCCTTCATCTCGTAGTAGAAATCATTACCCTCACGAGTACGTTCACCCACACCGGCAAACACGGAGTAACCACCGTGTCCTTTTGCAATATTGTTAATCAGCTCCATCAACGTCACGGTCTTGCCTACGCCAGCACCACCAAACAAACCAATCTTGCCGCCCTTGGCAATTGGCATGATCAGATCGACAACCTTGATGCCGGTTTCCAGCAATTCCGTTGATGTCGCCTGATCTTCATATTTAGGCGCCAAACGGTGAATAGGCATACGCTTCTCTTCGCCGACAGGACCTTCCTGATCGATCGGATTGCCGAGTACATCCATAATGCGACCGAGTGTTTTTTCGCCGACCGGTACCATAATCGGATTGCCGGTGTTGGCAACATCGAGGCCACGTACGAGGCCTTCACTCGAACCCATCGCGATTGTACGCACGACGCCATCACCGAGTTGCTGCTGCACTTCGAGCGTCAAATCGCGCTCCTCAATTCGCAGCGCATCATAAATTTTAGGTATTTGATCCTGCGGGAACTTCACGTCCACGACAGCGCCAATAACCTGGCTCACTTTTCCGGAATTCATAGCTAATATTCCTCTATACCGCGGCGGCGCCGCCGACGATTTCTGAAATTTCTTGTGTAATTGCAGCCTGACGGGCCTTGTTGTAGTCGAGCTGGAGCTCGTCGATAAATTTAACGGCGTTGTCCGTTGCGCTTTTCATCGCAACCATTTTTGATGCCATCTCGCAGGCGACATTTTCAATCGTGGCGCGATATACCTGTGATTCGATGTAACGCATCAGAACCGAATCAAGCAAATCAACTGCATCCGGCTCATAGATGTAATCCCAATGCTGTGGAAGATTGTCAGCATCGATGGCCTCGACCGGAATCAGTGTTTTGACTTCAGGCTTCTGGCTCATCGTGTTAACGAACTCACTGGACATCATGTAAAGCCGATCTATTCTGCCCTCTGTATAGGCGTCGAGCATGATTTTGATCGAGCCGACCAAATCTGCAACTTTCGGATCTTCACCAAGATGTGTCGCAGCGCCGATAACGTTAACGTCAAGATTGCGAAAAAATTGCACTCCCTTGGCGCCAATCAGGCACAGATCAACCTCGATATCCTTGTCTCGCCATTCCTTCAGCTCTTTGAGCAATTTGCGGAATGTATTGACATTCAAACCACCGCACAGACCTCGGTCAGTTGTTAAAACGATATAGCCGATACGTTTAACCTCGCGTTCTACGAGGAACGGATGCCGATATTCCGGGTTCGCCTGGTACAAATGTCCAATGACGGTGCGGATCTTGTCGGCATAGGGACGCGTTTCCTGCATACGCTGTTGCGTACGGCGCATCTTGCTGGCCGCGACCATTTCCATCGCTTTGGTGATCTTTTGCGTATTCTTGACGCTACCGATCTTGGTGCGAATTTCTTTCAGGTTCGCCATAAAAACTCTTCGTTAAAATCGAGTCCGGTTAACTCTAATAAGCGCCGTTGGCTTTGAAATCTTCGATGGCCGCTTTCATGCCAGCAGTGATTTCATCGTCCAGATTACCGCTTGCATTGATCTTGCCGATCAGATCGGCAAATTTATCGTTGATATAAGCATGCATCGCCGCTTCGAATTCCACGATCTGGTTCGCGTCGACATCATCGAGGTAACCCTCATTTGCCGCGAACAACGATATCGCCATTTCACCGACGGACAGCGGCGAGTACTGCGGCTGCTTCATCAGTTCCGTTACGCGGTGACCACGCTCGAGCTGCTTGCGAGTAGCCTCGTCAAGATCGGAGGCGAACTGAGCGAAAGCTGCCAGTTCACGATACTGAGCGAGAGCCAGACGCACACCACCGCCAAGTTTCTTGATGATTTTTGTCTGCGCCGCGCCACCAACTCGTGACACGGATAGTCCGGCGTTAATAGCAGGTCGGATACCGGCGTTGAACAAATCTGTCTCAAGGAAGATCTGTCCATCAGTGATCGAAATAACGTTGGTCGGTACGAACGCAGATACATCACCGGCCTGTGTCTCAATAATTGGCAATGCCGTCAGTGAACCGGTCTTGCCCTTGACCGCACCGTTGGTCAGCCTCTCGACTTCCTTTTCGTTGATGCGCGCGGCGCGTTCAAGCAGGCGTGAATGCAGGTAAAAAACATCACCCGGATAAGCTTCACGGCCCGGCGGACGACGCAGCAACAGCGACACCTGGCGGTAAGCCCAGGCCTGCTTGGTCAGATCATCATAAATAATCAGTGCGTCTTCGCCACGATCACGAAAGTACTCACCCATGGAGCAACCGGAATACGGTGCAATGTACTGCATGGCGGCCGATTCGGATGCGCCAGCGGCAACGACAATCGTGTGCTCCATCGCGCCGTGCTCTTCGAGCTTGTTAACAACGTTGACGACCGTTGAAGCCTTCTGGCCGATCGCAACGTAGACACATTTGATGCCGGTGCCTTTCTGGTTAATGATCGCGTCGATCGCAACAGCGGTCTTACCGGTCTGGCGATCACCAATAATAAGCTCGCGCTGACCACGACCGATTGGCACCATTGCATCGATCGATTTCAGACCGGTCTGCACCGGCTGATCAACTGACTTGCGTTCAATAACACCAGGTGCCACTTTTTCGATCGGCGAACTTTCTTTGGAGTCAATTGGCCCCTTGCCGTCAATTGGCTCACCGAGTGAATTCACCACACGACCGAGCAATTCGGGACCTACCGGCACCTCGAGAATACGACCGGTTGTTTTAACCGTATCGCCTTCAGATATGTGTTTGTAGTCGCCAAGAACAACTGCACCGACCGAATCCTGCTCGAGGTTCAACGCAAGGCCGAAGGTGTTACCGGGAAACTCGAGCATCTCACCGTACTGGGCTGTGCCCAGACCATGGATGCGCGTAATGCCGTCCGTTACCGCGATTACGGTACCAACGTCACGTGCCTCGGCAGCGCTGTCAAAATCCTTGATACGCTGTTTAATGAGTTCGCTAATTTCAGAGGCTTTGATGGCCATCTTTTGATTCCTCTAGTTCGTCAAGGCGCTGGATAATTTTTCCAGACCGGTGCGTATTGATCCGTCAATGACGAGATCGTCCGCCTGCAGGCGAGCGCCGCCGATCAGATTTTCATCCAGTTTAAAGAGTAGGTTTACATCACGATCGAAGCGCTTCTTCAGTGCTTCGACAATTTTTGCTTGTTGCGCATCGTCAACCGGCGCCGCTGCCGTCAATACGACATCTATGCTGTTTTCGATATCTGCCTTGAGCTTATCGAACCGCTCGGCAATCTGTGCCAAAACCGGCAAGCGACCATTTTCGGCCAGTAATTTGAGCAGATTCAGCACCCGGTTTTCGTCAACCGATGCCGTCACAGCCTGTTTGCAGACATCCGCAATAATGCCCGCAACGATAGTGTCGTCAGCACCCGGCTGATCAATCATGCGCGCCAGTGCCACATCGGCAACCGCCAGACTGGCTGTATGCAAGGTCTCTGACCAACCGGCAAGATGCCCCGCCTCTTTGGCGAGCGCAAAAGCCGCTTCAGCATAAGGGCGGGCGATGCTTGAAGTCTCGGCCATGGCCGTCTAGATCTCCTGCGCCAGTTGATCAAGCAGATCCTGATGAGTTGCCGTGTTAATTTCTCGATGGATGATTTTCTCAGCACCGGCAACTGCGATTGCAGCGACCTGCCCGCGCAGTTCTTCGCGGGCACGATTCACTTCCTGCTCAACCTCGGCACGTGCCGCAACCAGGATACGTTCGCCTTCATCATCAGCCGTTGAACGAGCTTCATCGACAATACCGCCGGCACGTGTATTGGCCTGATCGATAATCTCCCGCGCCTGTCCACGCGCCTCGTCGAGTAGCTTGGTCTTTTCGACCGCAGCCAACTCAAGCGACCGGCTACCCTTCTCGGCAGCAGCGAGACCGTCAGCAATTTCATTCTGACGCTCCTCGATCATGCCCAACAGCGGCGGCCATATAAACTTCATGCAGAACCAGACAAACACGATCATTGCGATCGTCTGTCCGATTAATGTGGCGTTTAGATCCACCTGGCTTCTCCTGAATTACAGTTCACAAATGAATAGTTCGCCGCAACGAACCGTCCAAAGGCAAAACAACCTTATCCGCCGACAGCTGCCTGAAACTGAGCAACAAACGGATTGGCGAAGGCGAAAAACAGTGCGATACCTACACCGATCATCGCAACCGCATCAAGCAGTGCCACAACCAGAAACATTTTGGTCTGCAGCATGTTGGCGAGTTCCGGCTGACGTGCGCAACCTTCAAGGAAACGGCCGCCCAGAAGGCCCATGCCGATACCGACGCCCAAAGCGCCAAAACCAATCAACAGTGCGACAGCGATCGCGGTTAATCCAATTACAGTTCCCATTACTTGCTCCTACAAAGCATTTTGGTCATTAAAAAAGAATTCTCTAGTGGGCCTCGTGGGCCTGACTCAGATAGACGATTGTCAGCATCATGAAGATATAAGCCTGCAGAGTGACAATCAGAATATGAAATACCGCCCAACCAAAGTGGAGGGGTAGCTGATAAAAACCGAGTAATGCAATGAGGATGAACATCAACTCACCGGCATACATATTACCGAACAGCCGCAGTGACAGTGACAGCGGCTTGGCCAGCATGGCCACGGTTTCAAGAATAAAATTAAACGCCATGACCAATGGCCACAACAGTTTCGGCACGCCGAGATCTTTCGGATTAAGAGGCTGCATCGTCAGCTCACCCACAAATCCGCCGATACCTTTAACCTTAAGCGAAAAGAAAAGGATCAGAATGAATACTGAGATCGACATGGCGAAAGTGATATTCGGATCGGTCGTCGGCACGACTTTCAGGTAGTGGACACCGGCCAGGCCCGCAAGTCCGGGCAACCAGTCGACCGGAATCAGATCCATGAGGTTCATCATGAAGACCCAGGTGACGATAGTCAGTGCGAGCGGGGCGATCATGGCGTTCTTGCCGTGGAACGTACCTTTGACACTATCATTGACAATGCCGATGACAATTTCGACCAGCGCCTGCATCTTGCCGGGCCTGCCGGTGGTCGCGTTCTTTGCCACCCAGCTGAACAAGATGCTGAGAAACAACCCGAGCACGACCGAGAAAACCATTGAGTCGACGTTAATTGCCCAGAAATTACCGGAGCAATGATTCCAGACCCAATCTCCGGTCTCGCTCTTACACACCTGCAGATTTTGCAGATGATGCTGAATATATTCAGCGGAGGTTTTTGCGCCTTCTGATGCCATGCTTCGTCGTCTCGGTCTGAATAAATATCAGATCGTTAATATTGTTTATCCGGTTAATCATCGAACCGGTCATTAATCAACAGATAACCCTGTCTTCAGGGCAATCCAATAAACACTGTAAATCGCGATGTAACCGATCATAAACGGCAACATCTCTACACCCAGTACCCGTATCGCGGCAATCATCAGTGCGACCGTCAACACGATCTTCACCGCTTCGCCAATATAAACGCCGCGCATGAACCCTGTGGGGTCCAGTGCAGCGTTCACGCGGAACATCCGCAACGCCTGGTACAGACCGGCAACAATTCCGATGCCGCCGCCGATACCGGCAGACAACGCCCAGAACCATCCACCGAGCCAAAATGCACCCGCTGCAACAATACCGGTCAACAGGACCTGCCAACCAGCAAGTCTGAATGCGGCCATTTGCAGCATAAGAATGTCTGCCATTACCCCGACACAGAATGTTTCACGGTCGAGGGCATCGATACAAAAAAAAGCCACTTCAATCGCCGTTTTGATGGCGACGGGTGGCAATACATCCGACCTATCCGTCGGTTAGCCCACTTATTCTACGGACCTGTCAGGAATGGTTCAAGAGGGACTTGCTGCGGAAACTACTGACTGTAGCCCCATGATTATCGGATATGTTCGAGAATACCTTCAAGCTCATCGAGGCTGTTGTAGGTTACGACAAGCTTGCCATCACCCTTGGCTCGATGCTGAATCGAGACTTGAGCGCCGAGCTTCCCTGACAACTCATCCTGTAAGTGGCGGATATTCGGATCAATGCTGCCACCCGCACGGGCCGACTTCTTGCCACCACCACTCAGTGTTTTCTTGATCAGCGCCTCAGTGGCTCGAACCGACAGGCCCTGACGCGCAATCAACGCAGCAAGTTCAGCCTGAATACGCGGCTGCGTAATCGACAGCAGCGCTCGAGCATGGCCCATCTCCAGCTTGCCCGCACGTACCAGCGCTTTGGCTTCAGTGCCAAGGTCCAGCAGACGCAACAGGTTGCTGACAGCTGTCCGGGACCGCCCGATCGCATCGGCTGCTTGCTGATGAGTCAACTCGAACTCATCGATCAGACGTCGCAGAGACTGTGATTCCTCAAGTGGACTGAGATTTTCACGCTGGATGTTCTCGATCAACGCAACGGCAATAGCGGTCGAATCCGGCATCTGCCTGACAATCGTTGGTACCTCACTGAGGCCCGCCAGTTGGGCGGCACGCCAGCGACGCTCTCCGGCCACAATTTCGTAGCGCTGCGACCCACTCGCATCAGCTGTATTAAGCGGGCGCACGATGATCGGCTGGAGCAGGCCCTGAGCACGAATCGAGCTAGCAAGCTCTTCCAGTGCTTCCTGGCGCATTGTCTGGCGGGGCTGATAAGCACCACGACTCAGCAGATCTACAGGCAGCATTTTCAAGCCGCTATCCGGTGAAACAGGCCGTTGCCCATCGCCAACGGCAACCGGTGGCGGTGATATATCGACATCACCGAGCAAGGCTTCCAGCCCGCGCCCGAGTCCTGTCCTTTTTGCACTCATTGAAAACTCCACGTCGTGATTTTGAATTCTAGCCTTAAAATTGGGGTCTGACCCCTATTATCAGGCCGCGCCGATTTCGCGCTCACTCACTTCCTGCGTGACAACCTCATCAGCCAGGGCCTGATAGGCCCTGGCACCGGTCGAACTACGATCATGCTGCAGCGCGACCAGGCCGAAGCTCGGCGCTTCGGCCAGCCGCACATTACGTGGAATAACCGTGGCATAAACCTTATCGCCAAAATGCTTGATCAATTGTTCCGACACTTCCCTGGCAAGCTTATTGCGCGGATCAAACATCGTGCGCAACATACCCTTAATAGACAACGCATGATTGACGGTATTACGCACTTGCTTGACGGTTTCAAGCAATGATGACAGCCCTTCCAATGCGTAATATTCGCACTGGATCGGAATTAATACGCCATCGGCCGCTGTCAGCGCATTGAGCGTCAACATATTGATCGTCGGTGGACAATCGATCAGGACATAGTCATAGAGGCCACGAATCGGCTCAAGCACATTGCGCAACTTCATTTCCCGGCCAATCTCCTGCAGCAACCGTACCTCGGCAACGGTCAGATCTGAGTTTGCGGGCAATAGTGAAAAAGTGCCTTCCTGCACGGTACGAATTACATCCAGCGCCTGTGCCTCACCGAGAATAACGTCGCAGGTCGACAGCTCGAGCGATTCTTTGTCGACACCACAGCCGGTGGTCGCATTGCCCTGTGGATCGAGATCGACAACCAGGACACGGCGCTGCAGCTTTGCCAATGATGCGGCAAGATTAACGCAGGTCGTCGTCTTTCCGACGCCGCCCTTCTGATTCGTTATCGCGATGATTTCAGCCATGTCGTTCGTTCCTTGGTCGGATCTGGTCAGTCGTGGCGTCGCATCACGACCATATGCCGCTCACCGGTCAAGCCCGGCACTTCCAGCCTGGCAACGTCAGTCACCTCCCACGCGCCTGGCACGCCGGCAAGTTCACTGTCCGGATACTGTCCTTTCATTGCCAGCAGGCAACCGCCAGTGGCGACCAGGCCTCCACAACGGCGCACAAATATGCTGAGTGATGAGAAAGCACGACTGATCACCACATCATAAAGGTCTGCGGGTTCAAATGCTTCTACACGTTGCTGTTCAACGATGACGTTATCAAGCGCCAACTCACCGAGCACATGCCGGACAAATCGAATCTTCTTACCTCCTGAATCAAGCAGCGTGAAGTGTCGGTGCGGCTCAACAAGCGCCAGCGGTAGTCCGGGAAACCCCGCACCGGTACCTACATCCAGGACTGACACCCCGGACAGGAATGGGCGGGCGCTCAATGAATCAAGAATGTGGCGCGCCACCATCTCAGCCGGATCACGGACTGCGGTCAGATTGAATGCCCGGTTCCATTTATCCAGCAACCGCAACAGATGCATAAACTGCTGGACGAGTTCCGGCGAGGCTTCAACACGCATTGCAGCAAGCCCCGTCCTCAGACGATCATCAAGATCCAATTCTGCTGCCGGCAATGCCATGGCAACAAGCTACCCGGAACACGCCATTACGACAACCGGACAATTGTGCGGCCGGTGATGTTGCCGTCGATATAGTCAGGAAAGTACTGCGGTAAATCTGCCAATGCGATTTCGCGATTGACGCTCTGGTCCAGGTGAGCAGGAGCAAGGTCGCCGGCAATTCGGTTCCAGACGGCTATGCGCAAATCCCGTGGCACTTCGACGGAATTGATGCCCAGCAGGCTGATGCCACGCAAAATAAATGGCATGACGGTCGTCGACAAATCGATTCCCGAGGCCATACCAATGCTTGCAATGTTGCCGTAAGCATTCGTTGTGCGTGTCAGCCAAGCGAGCATCGCGCCACCAAGATTATCAATGGCGCCACCCCAGATGGTCTTTTCCAGCGGCCGTTCGCCACGTTCCAGTTGCTTGGCATGCAGGATTTCGGCGGCGCCAAGACTATGTAAATAATCATCTGCTGTTGTCTTGCTGGTTAGTGCCGTAACGCTGTAGCCACGCCGGCTCAACATATCTATCGCCATACTGCCAACCCCGCCGGTTGCACCGGTTACTGCAATCGGGCCATGTTCCGGTGCCTGACCATTTTGTTCCATGCGGTGAATCGCCAGCGCTGCCGTGAATCCGGCTGTGCCGAGCCCCATTGCAGTGCGCGTATCGAGCCCTGCCGGCATCGGCGTGGTCCACTCGCCGCGCACCCGGGCATATTCGGCAAACCCGCCATCATGCGTTTCGCTCAAACCGCAACCATTGACGATGACCTCATCACCTACAGCGACACGGGGATCGCCTGAAGACACAACCGTACCCGCAATATCAACACCGCCGACCAATGGGAATTTTCGCAATATGCGTCCGGTACCGGTCGCGGCTAGTGCATCCTTGTAGTTGATACTCGAGTAAGCGCCGCGGATCACCACGTCGCCGTCGCACAGGTCGTCTAGCGAGATCTCCTCCAGCCGCGCTGCGACACGCCGACCATCTTCTGCATGAATACGAAACGCTTTGAAAGGCTTCAATTAATCGAAACCAGCCCCGGCTGGGCAGCGAAGTACGCAGCCAGATCCTCGATATCTGCTTCGGTCAGGGTAATAACCTGTCCGGCCATAACTGGATCCGTGCGCTTACCAAGCTTGTATTGGGTCAGCGCCTGCTTGAGGTAGTCCTCATGCTGACCGGCCAGTATCGGCCAGTTTGGCAACGCGCTGATGCCTTCTGCGCCATGACATGCTGCGCAGACGGTAGCTTTTTCCTTGCCGCGTGCAATCTGGTCATTTTCCTTTGCGTTGCCCGATGCCAGTTCACCTTGCTGCGAAAAATACGCAGCCAGATCCTTGATATCCTGATCCGACAAGTCGGCTGCCTGCGCTTGCATCGTCGGATGCGGCCGGCCTTCACTTTTATAGCCATTCAGACCGATAGCAATGTAATCCTCATGCTGTCCGCCGAGTTTAGGCACGCGGTATGACGGATAAGCATTGCGGTATCCGGGTATACCGTGACAGCCGAGACACGCAGTGCCCAAAATGGCGCCCCGTTCAGCATCACCCGACGCATGGACCGGCAATGCCATCAAAGCGGCAGTGACAAGAAAAAAACTGATCGACAGGTTTCTGATAATAGACATGTGCTTCTCACTGCTCCAAAGGCCGTGGACCCGGCGGCCCGTTATGGTAGTGGCCCGACAACTTTTTTTCCAGACCCGGGCAATGTCTGCAAGTGACACGCAACCCATGCTTTTCCTTGCGGCGCCAGGGTTGGCGGTTGCTGCGCACAGACTGCCTCGGCATACAGACAGCGTGAGTGGAAAGCACAGCCCGCAGGGCGCTCCAGCGGCGAGGGCACCTCGCCTTTCACCGCAACATGGCTGCGGCCCCGTTCAATAGTCGGATCTGGAATGGGGGCAGCAGCAATTAAAGCGTGTGTATAGGGATGTCTGGGCCTGGAGAATAATTCTTCTGTGGTAGCAATTTCGACAGCCTGGCCCAGGTACATGACGATGACCCGGTGACTGATCCGACGCACCACCGCCAGATCATGCGCAATGAATACCAGCGCGAGATCGAGTTGCCGCTGCAAATCCATCAGCAACTCGATAATCTGCGCCTGTATGGTGACATCCAGCGCGCTAACTGCCTCATCACAAATCACCAGCCGCGGTTGTGAAATCAGCGCACGCGCAATGCCGATACGCTGACATTGGCCCCCGGAAAATTCATGCGGATAGCGATTCATACAAGATGAATCCAGACCCACCTTGGTCAGCATATCCGCCACCCGCTGTGCGCGTACAGCGACATCAAGTTGCGGAAAAAAAGTCTCCAGTGGTTCCGCAACAATACGGCCAACCGTCATACGGGGATCAAGCGATGCCAATGGATCCTGAAATACCATTTGCATATCGCAACGTGCTGCACGTAATTCATTCTTGCCAAGCACCGCCAGATCACGCCCCAGTAGACAGGTCTTACCGTCGCTGGTGTCGACCAGCCTTAGGATTGCACGGGCCAGGGTCGATTTACCGCACCCCGATTCACCCACAATACCAACGGTCTCACCCGGCCTGACATCAATAGAAACATCATCGAGAGCACGCAGTAGCCGCGGCGGTGCAAATATTCGACCGCTCGGTACGCTGAACTCCACACTGAGTCCCTTAGCAGAAAGCACCGGTTCAATAGCATCAAATGACGGGGCAACCCGCGTCGGGTCAGCATGCTCACCATCAAGTCGCGGCACCGCTTTTAACAGCGCTCGCGTGTAAGCATTGGTCGAATGGTAAAAAATTTCTGCCGTGGTGCCTGTTTCAACCGCAATGCCGTTATGCATAACCAGCACCCGATCACAGCTACCGGCAACAACGCCAAGATCATGCGTAATCAGAATGATCGAGGTTGAAAATTCAGACCGCAGCTCGTGCATCAGTTCCAGAATTTGTGCCTGCACCGTCACATCAAGTGCCGTCGTCGGTTCGTCGGCAATAAGTAAGGCGGGTTTGCACAATAATGCTGCTGCAATCATGACTCGTTGACGCATGCCGCCGGACAGTTCGTGTGGGTACATGGAGAGTCGGCGCCGTGCTGCGCTGATTTGCACGGCATTGAGCAATTCCTCGCATTGCTGTAGCGCGGCGTTTCGATCCAGACCACGATGCAATCGCAGCACTTCCGACATTTGTCGCCCAATCGTTAAATAGGGGTTCAGTGATGTCATCGGGTCCTGAAAGATCATCGCGATCTGTGCACCGCGGATAGCCCTCAATTGCCGCTCAGGCATAGATAAAAGGTCCTGGCCAGCGAACCTGGCACACCCGGAGGCGGCACCATTGGCGGCCAGCAACCCCAGCAGGGAAAGCGCTGTCTGGCTTTTACCAGAGCCTGATTCACCGACGATACCGAGCGTTTCACCACTGGCGACAACAAAGTTCAGATCATGCACCGCGTGTATGGGGCCGTCGGATGTCGCAAATTTTACGTTGAGATCTGCAACAGACAGTATCGATTCGTCAGAAACATTCATGACGATGCGCCGCGGTCTCGCGGGTCCAGTGCATCGCGCAGACCATCACCAAGAAAATTGAAACAAAATAGTGTGACGGTCAGAAACATAGCCGGAAAGATAAGCATCCATGGTGCATTTTCCATTTCCTGCGCGCCTTCATTAACCAGTGCGCCCCACGAGGTCATTGGCTCCTGCACACCAAGGCCAAGAAAACTCAGGAAGGATTCGACGAGGATGACCTGGGGAATGGTCAACGTCACATAAACAGCAACGACACCGAGCAAGTTCGGTACGATATGTCGACGTATGATGCGCGGTGTCGTCACGCCGCCGGCACGTGCTGCCTCAATAAACTCACGATGCTTCAGGCTCAGTGCCTGACCGCGCACAATCCTCGCCATATCAAGCCAGTTGATTGCACCGATCGCAACGAAGATCAACACAATGTTTCTGCCGAAAAAAACCATCAGCAAGATGACCAGAAACATGAACGGCAATGCATACAGGATATCGACAATGCGCATCATGACCTGATCGACGCGGCCTCCCAGATAACCTGATACAGCACCATAGGTAACACCGATCACCAGGCTCACCATGGTTGCGACGACGCCAACCAGCAACGAAATTCGACCGCCCTCTAATGTTCGCACCAACAAGTCCCGACCAAGTCCATCGGTACCAAACCAATGTCCGCCACTTAATGATGGGCTGATTGAAATATTATCCCAGTCGGTTGCATCGATGCTGTACGGAATAAACAGTGGTGCAATCAAGACTATGGCCGTCATTAACATCAGGATGATCAATGACGTAATTGCTGCACGATTACGCCGCAATACGATCCAGGCGTCATACCCCAGACTGCGTCCGGCAGACAGCTCCATTTTTTTACTCACAAACGCACCCGCGGATCGAGCCAGCCGTACAGTAGGTCAACAAAAAAGTTAAACACGATAATCAGCGAACCGTAGAACACGACAACACCCATCACGAGCGTGTAATCACGATTCAAAGCACCCTGTACAAAATATCGGCCCAGACCGGGCAAGCCAAAAATTTGCTCAATGACTACGGAGCCGGTAATAACCGCAGCCGTTGCGGGACCAAGATATGACACAACCGGCAATAATGCGGGCTTGAGTGCATGCAGTACGATAATCCGCGGCATCGACAAACCCTGGGCTCGGGCGGTACGAATAAACGGACTACGCAACACTTCGATCATGCTGCCGCGCATCAACCGTGCGATATATGCGATTTGCGGCAACGCCAATGCAATCACCGGTAGCACAATATGTTTTACTGAACCGTCACCGATGCCGCCGGCCGGTAGCCAGCCTAATCCAACTGCAAACAATAAAATGAGTAATGGAGCGACGACAAAATTTGGAATCGAGATACCGGTCATGGTCACCGCCATAACGCTGTAATCAGCCGCGGAATTCTGTCGCAATGCTGCGAATGCACCCGCAGTAATACCGACAAAAAGCGCCAGCAACATCGCCAGACCACCAAGTCGCAGCGATACTGGAAATCCACTGCGAATTAATTCCGTCACACTAAAATCGCGATACTGAAATGACGGGCCAAAATCACCCTGTGCAATATTGACCAGGTAACGGCCAAATTGCTCATATAACGGCTCATCGAGGTGATAGGCAGCACGCAGGTTAGCCTCAATTTCCGGCGGCAGCTGTTTCTCACCGTCAAACGGCCCGCCTGGTGCGACTCGTATCAGGACAAATGCCAAACCGATCAAAATTAAAAGCGTCGGAATCGCGGTAAGAAAACGACGAAATACAAATTTCAGCATTAAAAAATGACTCTGAGCAACCTGCCACAAAAGGAATTAACCAGGACCATAATTTTTTCTTAATCAGGTTGAGACAAATAAATAAACGGTGCAGTCATTCTGCCGTTTATCTTTGCAACCCGTCCTGATTTCATCACAAATTCGATTTCATGCAGCACGGAAATATCCTCCAGTGGACTGCTATTAACCGCAACAATATCAGCCAGCTTCCCCGGTTCAATCGTCCCTGCTTCATCCTCAATTCCAAATAGTCTTGCGGTAGAGACAGTGGCGGCGTAAAGAGCATCCATTTCCTGCATTCCGAACTCAATCATCATGTCGAACTCTTTTGCATTGGTCCCGTGAGCGAACGTCCCGGCATCAGTACCAAATGCAATATTCACCCCTGTCGCATAGGCGCGTTCAAAGGCTTGGCCTTGATCACGAAGCCTGACGGATTCAGGGTCTTTAATGTTGAAAATTGGCGGTGGCAGGCTAGCGGATAACGTCGGTACCAGATAGGTGCCGGCCTTTTTCATCATTTTTAGCGCTTCATCATCGACAAGAAACCCATGCTCTACAGAATCAATTCCAGCCAGAACTGCATCCTTGATTGCCACAGGTGTATAGGCGTGAGTTGCCACTTTCATACCCAGCATATGTGCGGTCGCGACAATTGCATTAATCTCATCGGGAAAAAGCTGTCTGGTTAATTCAGAGTTACTGCTGAATCCTCCGGTAGACGTAACCTTGATAAGGTCAGCGCCAACCTTGAACTGGTAACGAACGGCCCGTCTGCACTCATAAGGCCCATCACAGACGCTATTCACGTGGCGCTCTGCCGGATCACCGGTATTCTCTATCGTTGCACCATCGCCGTTACCACCGGTGACCGCCATCCACGAGCCGGAGGCGAGAATGCGCGGGCCGATCATGCGCCCGGCATTAATAGCGTTTCTTACCACGAATACCGACCGATCATCAGACCCAACATCACGCACTGTGGTAAAACCAGCCGCCAGTGTGCGGCGAGAATACTCCACGGTATTCATCGTCGCCTTGGCAGGGTCCGTTCCCTGCCAGTTACCTCGCTGGGCTCGACCACGGTTAAAGCTCGGCTGTTCGCTAAGGTGAACATGGGCATCCATCAAACCGGGCAGCACAAACTGATTTGATAGATCGACAATCTCGATAGTATCCGGATCGACACCTCTCACGGATTCGAGATAGCCATCCGCTATTTCGATAATCTTGTCATTTTTGACGACAACGGTGACTTTGCTGCGCAAATTTTTTCGGGGCACTGCCAGCAACGTGCCCGCATGGATCAGAACATAATTATCCGGTGGCGCTGTTTTTCCGCGCCCGAAAGGACTCTGTGCCTGAATGGTGGATGAGCCAATACTTACCAGCACGCTGATAAAAATGGTTGCTGCCAGAATAAATACTTTTCCGGATGCAATGTGATGCGATGCCATGAACTGAACCCCCCGGTGAAATATTTTTTCTTATCAATGCTTGAGAATATATATATTCTTAGTGTAGTGATGGTCCATGATGTTGGGCTTTCGCCCCCCAACCCAATCCTTGACTAGATGCTTTGATACATAAAAATAAATCGGCAGGATCGGCATGTCATCGAGCATCATGCTTTCAGCTTGCTTGAGCAAATCAGCCCGCAATATTGAATTTTGCTCACCCGCGGCTCGCTCAAGCAGTTCATCGTAACGAGAATTTGAATAACCAGGATGGTTCATTTCATTTTCTGAGTGCAATAACTGTGAGAACGTGAACGCATCATTGTAGTCACCGATCCAACCACCGCGGAAAATCTGGGTTGCTGTCCTGCTGTTGCGCGTTGCCAGAAAGACCTTCCATTCCTGGTTTAACAGCTGCACCTCAACCCCCAGCGTTTTCTTCCACATTGATGCAATAGCAACGGCGATGCGCTTGTGATTCTGGTGTGTGTTGTAGAGTAATTCAATCGCCAGTGGTTGATTGACTGAGTAACCAGCTTCTTTAAAGAGTCGTTGCGCTTCCTCATTTCGTTCGGCCTGAGTCCAACTGGCCCATGCAGGTTCGGCCGGCTTGTATTCTGTTACCGGCGGAACCCAGTTATAAGCAGGTATTTCTCCGGCACCAGTAATCCGTTGCGTAATTATTTCTCGATCGATCGCCAAAGAAAGAGCCCGACGTAGTTTTTCATTATTCTGGAACGGTTCACGCGTTACATTGAAGCCATAATAGTAACTGCCCAGATAGGGTGAAATAACCAGCTGATCAGCAAGGTTCTCACGAATCCAGCCCAATTGCTGGTATGGAATATCGTAGGTAATATCAAGTTCGTCAGCACGAAAACGCTTGAGTTCGGCCCCCTGATTCTCGATTGGATAGTAATAAACAGTATCAATCGTCGTCGCGGCATTATCTCGGTAATACTCATTGCGAACGAGTTTGATGTGCGATTGGATCACCCACTCGTCCAGCCTGTAGGCACCATTACCAACCAGATTACCTGCACGAGCAAAACGGCTGCCATACTGCTCAACCGTTTGGCGATGCACCGGGTAGGTAGAAGAATGTGTCAGCAAGCCGGGCAGGTAGGGCGTCGCTCTATTCAATCGAATGACGAGCGTGTATTCATCCAGTGCTTCGACGCCCAGCATCTCAGGCGGCTTATCTCCAGTGATAATGCTCATCGCATTTTCGATGGGCTCAAGGATACTCGAATAGTTCGATAACGTTGCCGGGTCGACACTGCGCTGCAAGCCAAACTCAAAATCTACGGCGGTGACAGCATCACCGTTGCTCCAACGCGCATCATCGCGCAGATAAAACGTATAAATGCGGCCATCTGCACTGATTTCCCAACGTTTCGCGACACCGGGAATAACAGCACCGTCCGGCGCCTCAATCGTCAATCCCTCATACAGGTCACGTAGAACATTTGAAGATGTAACGCCTTCGGCACGATGCGGATCCAGCGTCTGCGGCTCCGCACCATTGCCTGCATGCAGCGTCTGGTCGGTAGCCAGTTCCGTACCGGACGGGCCCCCGATCTCTAATGGCGCTACCTGCAAAGATCCCGCTTGATCACTGCCGCAACCAACTAGCAACGCAACAACCATGGCGACGGCAAAACAGCGCAGCGCCGCCGCAAGCAACCTAAGCTGCAACACCCGCTCAGGCACTCTTGAGCTGACGTTTTTTAATGTGAACCAGCAACAAGGCAATAGCGGCTGGTGTCATCCCAGAAATCCGGTTGGCCTGTCCGACTGTCGACGGTTGAGTTTCGTTAAGCTTCTGGCAAAGCTCATTGGACAATCCGCGCACGCTGCCGTAATCAATATCATCAGGCAAGGCCGTCTGTTCATTGTTACGCGCACGCTCAACTTCCTGTTGTTGTCTCAATACATACCCTTTGTACCGCGCTTCGATTTCGACCTGGCTTTCTATCTGCTCTGTCATCTCTTGCGATTCTTCTGCGGCAATTTCTCGTATACCGACCGAAGAGATATGCGTCACCGCATGATAGTCGAGCTCCGGCCGCTTGAGTAATTCAATTGCTTTTTGTTCGCACCGCATCGGTCTGCCCAATTTTTCCTGTTGCGCGGCATCGAGATCTGCAGGTCGCACCAGTAAGGTGGACAGGCGTGAAGTTTCTCGTTCGATACGTTCGCGCTTTGCGGTAAAGAATTGCCAGCGCTCCATATCAATTATTCCCAGCTCACGACCCTTTTCGGTTAACCGCAGATCAGCATTATCTTCGCGCAATAGCAGACGATATTCAGCGCGACTCGTAAACATTCGATAGGGTTCCTGCGTACCGCGCGTTATCAGATCGTCGACCAGCACACCGATATATGCTTCGTGACGCTCTGGATACCATGAGTTTTTTTCTTGTGCCATGAGTGCCGCATTGATACCGGCCAGCAAGCCCTGTGCACCGGCTTCTTCATAGCCTGTTGTCCCATTGATCTGTCCGGCAAAGAACAGTCCGCCGATGGCGCGTGTTTCAAGTGTCGGGCGCAGGTCTCGTGGATCGAAATAATCATATTCAATCGCATAACCCGGCCGCGTAATCCTGGCTTGTTCAAAACCGGGAATAGTGGCGATGAAAGCGAGTTGTACGTCAAACGGCAGGCTTGTCGAAATGCCGTTTGGATACAGTTCAGTTGACTCCAATCCTTCTGGCTCAACAAAAATCTGGTGTGAGTTCTTATCCGCAAAACGCGTAATCTTGTCTTCAATCGAAGGACAATAACGTGGGCCGACACCATTAATCGCACCCGTGTAGATAGGTGACCGATCCAGCGCACCGCGGATAATCTCGTGCGTTACCGCAGTGGTACTTGTCAGGTGACAAGGGACTTGTCGCGGATGATCAGTACTACGGCCCAGGAATGAAAAGACCGGAACCGGCGTATCGCCATGTTGCTCCGCCATTACCGCAAAATTTACGCTGCGACCATCAATACGCGGGGGAGTACCTGTTTTCAATCGGCCAACGCGAAACGGACGTTCACGTAACCGATCAGCCAACCTGATTGAGGCCGGATCACCTGCTCGCCCGCCACTGTGGCTCGACTGACCAACATGAATCCGGCCACCCAGAAATGTTCCTACAGTCAACACCACCGTTGGCGCAAAAAATTTGACCCCAAGCTGTGTAACCACACCGGTAATACGGTCACCCTCGAGAATAAAGTCATCTACCGTTTGCTGAAATAAGGATAAATTTTCCTGGGCATCAAGCAACTGACGAATTGCCTGCCGGTACAGCGCACGATCAGCCTGTGCACGTGTAGCACGCACAGCCGGGCCTTTGCTTGCATTGAGTATTCGAAAATGAATCCCGGCCCGGTCGATCGCGCGTGCCATCAGACCGCCCAGTGCATCAATCTCACGTGTCAGGTGACCTTTACCAATGCCGCCGATTGCCGGGTTACAGCTCATCTGGCCAAGCGTATCCAGATTTTGCGACAGCAATAATGTGCGCGCACCAGAGCGTGCGGCAGCTGCAGCAGCTTCCGTCCCGGCGTGGCCGCCGCCGACTACGATGACTTCAAATTTTCTGTCCACAGCATTCATTAGTCTGTTCTGGAGGGGCATTCTATCGTGCTGTAAAGCTCCGAAACACCCGATAAAACAGTAGATTTAACATAATCCAATTAATGTATCAGTGCGAATTGAATCACGTTCTTAACACAGATGATTTGACATCATGCCTTATCTTCTCCCTCGGGTTCACCCAACGTGAGCACTACGCCAGAGACATTTATTACCCCCAATGCCCAATCTGAGGCCAACGGATTTCACCGTGTCTTAGTGAAACATACTTCGCTAATTCAACAATTCAAGCTCGCACTTTCAATTTACCTGGGTTGGTCTGCCCTGATCTGGCTAAGCACTGTCGTCGGTACGACATCTATTGCCCCTCAGGCCGTGAAGATCTTACTCATTGGTATAGCTGCATCGAATGCCTTGTTCTATATGCTCTCCCGTAGCAACGTGCTACACCGACCACCAACTGAAACAATCGCACTGACTCAAATCGTGGTTGGTATCGTCTGGACAACACTATTTACCTCCATGAGCAGCGGTGCCGGTGAATTGATCATTGGCATTTATGTATCCATCGTGGTGTTTGCGTTGTTACGCATTAGTCGCAGCGCCCTGAACCAGGTCATCCTGTTCGCCGTGATCAGCTACTCGGTCGTATGTCTGGCCAATGCACTAGCCAACGATTTAAAAACACTATCAACAGCTATTCTGATGCAGATACTAACTTTTGCCGGAATTATGTTTTGTCTGTCGGTTGTCGCAAAACATGTGTACCGGCCGTATCAGCGGCTCATGAGGGAAATTGATGTGTTGCAATCAAATCTGCAACACAAGCTCTCAGACAAAGGCATTACCTCAGTTAATCGGCGTTACATACTCGATTTATTGGCCCGTGAAAAAGGCCGTACGGATCGTTCCAATGTACCTTTCTGTATCTGTGTCTTCACTCTCGAGCATATTGTGACACCCTCAGATAGCATCGATGAACACATCAAAATGCGCATGATGCAAACCGCCGAAGTGACCATTCGCCAAGAGCTACGCGATATGGATTCACTAAATTCAACCGGCATTCATGAATGTTTTGGGCCATATAGCGATAAAGAGTACATTGCGATCTTGCCCCAAACGAATCTACACGGCGCTCAATGCTCAACCGAGCGCGTACTGACGACCGTCATAAAACCGCATGATTCAGAAAGCCCTCGTATCAAATTATGCGGCGGGATTGCTCAATACCATCGTGGTGAATCACTTTCTGCATTATTAGCGCGAGCACAAGAAGCGCTTGGTGAAGCATGTACTTCTGGTGTTAGCCAAATTTGTGGCAATGACAAAAATGATGCTCAAAGTCACATGAACGATCAAAAAAAACCTCATCCTCCCGCAGCAGTTGTCAAACTAGAAACACGGCGAAGATAGAATGATCTGCCACTGTAGGAAATCGCGGCAAGATGCCGCTCCTACGAGAGTGCAGGATCGTGACAAACAGCTTCAATGTTATTGCCATCCGGATCGATGACAAACGCTCCAAAATAGTTTGCGTGATATTCGGATCTTAATCCGGGTGGGCCATTGCCCGTCGCTCCTGCTTCGATCGCCGCTGCATAAAATGCTGTGACTGCAGGTCGATCCAGAGCTGTGAATGCGATGTGAAGCGGACCCGACAACGAGCAGTCTGGTGACTTGCTCGTGCCGATCCAGAATAAAGGTTTGCCGGATGGGCCGAATCCGACCCACCCAGCTTGTTCCTCAATCAACGCATAGCCCAGTGGCGCCAGCGCCGCGGTATAAAACCGCTTGCTTACGTCGGATGATTGGACGATCACACCGAGGTGATCGAGCATCCCGACGGAACTCGCCTTAGCTACCTGCTTTTGACGTCAATCGTGCCAGACGTCCGGTTGACAGGCTTTCTTCAATGGACTGTACAACCCAGTTATTCAGGTTTTCATCCGGAAGAATTGCTTCGGGCTCGTTATACAGCACGTCATCCGGTCGGATGGACTTACGCCCGGCTTCGCCGATGATATCCTTCTGGAACATGTAGTCGTAAGCGACATAGACCGAGATCAGGACATTCTTCTCTTTCTCTTCGAGAATCTGATTGATGGCCTTTTTCGTTGGCTCGATCGAATAGTTAACCAGGTGACCGCTCCAGGCCGAGTTAACGATATCAATATCGAGGTTCTCTTTCAGGTGCGCGCCAAGCTCAGTCATGAGCTCTTCCCACTGCTGATTAAACCCTGCATCGCCATAAGCGGCGAGTGTCACGCCAACGTTACTGCCGTCAGTATTATTGGCATCAAGCAAAGCCTTGGTACGGCGCAGGATGTTGACCTTCAGGAACTCAGTCGCATCGATCGTTTGCAGCAGCGTCACGCGGGCACGTGGACGATAAACCGGTACACCTTCCTTGGGTAGTGACTCAAGCACGTCTTTGTCGTTCTTCAGTCCGAGACCATTGGGTAAATCGGAATTTGTATGGCCTCCAACCGTAAGGAACAACGGTAACGCGATGACTTCATCATAACCTTCGTCATCGAATGCTTTCATCTGCGTTGCGATTGACGGCTCAGTGTATTCATTGAATGCCGTTTTCACACCGGTAACATTTGGCAATGCGAGCAATTTATCATCAACAGCCTTTTCTACATCAACCAGCATGTCGCGCCATGCTTTCTGTTCTGAGCCGTGATTAATCAGCAAAATACCAATCTTAGGTCCAGCGTCTGCACTTGTTTCCGGTTGTGATGATTGACCACAACCGGTCACCAATAATGCCGTCGATGCGATCGCAATCAATACAGTCCAAAACTTATTCATTACTCTCTCCTATTAATATGACCGGGCAACTCATGCCCCAGCCGGTTGTCCGACAACGCCCGAACTGGGCCGCCTGATATCACTGTTTTTTTGTTTCGTTGATCTGGATTTTGCCACAATTGCGATGCCGTCGAGCACTGCGCCAGTCGGGCATATCATGCGGCACCACAGCATTGGATAGTATGCAGACACCAGAACCGCGGCCAGAGATAGCCAGAACCATTGTGATTCCATAATCTCAAGGCCGAACAGGTCCGGGAACAGCTCAAAACTACCCCAGTCCGGCAGCCCGCTGACAATACCCGCAATCAACGTTATGGTAATTGCCCAGCGAATCAGGTCCATCACGCGATTGGAGACCTTCAGCTTGCCGTGCCACGGAATAAATCGCACCAATAGTCTTTGAACGTTTCCGTATGGACAAATATAACGGCAATACGTATTTGAGTCCCAAATGGCACTGAGCAACACAAATGCTGCATATATACCGAGAATATAAGACCAGCTGATACCCAGAAACGGCTGAGTGAACGTCGCATAGGTGAACGAATTATTCTGGAAGAATCCAAGATAAGCAATTGTCACGATGCCAAACGCCAGACTCCATTGTGGTGAGCGCCGGTTAATCCGTAAAAAGGCAATAATGAACAGAATGGCAATCATTGAAGCATCAATAATCCAGGTACTGGGCATAACCGGGACGGCCTCGAATCCGGCCGGGTTCGTATCGATATAAATCGCCAGCGGGGATTCTCGCGCAATGCTGACCAGATCGCTGACGCTATGGGCAATACCCTCGGTCGTCAGTGATGCACCGCTGACTATGTCGACTTCATAGGTCTTGTCATCCAACGGAATACTCTGGAAACGCTCATAGAAACCGTCATCCTCGATATCACTCAGATAGCTGGTCGTCTCCATTGAGTACACATGTGTTACGGACCTAATCTTGCCGTCTGCGCCAACAACCATGCCGATATCAATTGGTCCGGCATAACCTTTGATGCGCTTGTTCAAGCCCGTGTTCTCGAAATAGAGCTGCTCAACCCGGCCGTTGGTATTCCGCTCCTCGGCATAATACATATCGAGCGCGGTCTTGAGCGTCACGCCATCCGGATTCTTCGCATGGAGCTTCGCATTCTCCAATACCTGCTCAGCAACCTCCGCTGAGAGACCCGGGTTTGTTCTGGAGTCACCGATGATGCCGAATTTTAGCCGCTGCTCTTCCTTCGCTGTCATAACGTGATGGTAAGGATTTCGCTCCTTATCACCCGTCACGCCAAATTTTGGCGGGACGTACTCCTCACCAGCTTTGACCGGTTCGGTAAACCCGACCACAAATTCTTCAAATTTGAATACCGGAGGACGTTCCTGCAAAGGGCCGTTAAACCAGAAGAAAGCGAATGCAATCAATCCAATTGCCGTCAGACCGATCTTCTTCAGTGGCAATACAGAACTTTTAGCGGTTGTGTTCATATTTGTTCCGACATTTTGTCAACCTTACAGAGGACTTCAGTCGAGCTGACTGGGTGTAAGAACTTCGCCAACAATATCAGCGCCGGCCTGATGAATACGCTCTACGCCTTCCCTGACAACCTTGACGATGTAGTCATTAACCTTTGGCTCCGGTAGAACAGCATCAGGCGTGTAACGCACTCGTGATGATGTCGGTATCGCGTTGACGGCAGCTGCAATCGTGTTGACCTGCAACATCTTGTCGACACCGAGCAAAACTGGCACGACGAGCACTTCTTCCTCAAGGTCAAGAATCTCGTGGATCGCTTCGACTACCGGCTCTCCCGAGTAATCAACCAGATCACCGGCGAATGCATAACCAACTGTGTCGATCTCACTCTTGATTTTCAGGTAGCGGCCGATGCCTTCCATGATTTCCTGCATTTGCTGGCCATACGCCTGGTCGCCATAGCCAACCAGAAGGACGCCCATGTCATCACCGCTGTCCTCGCCCTGCAGCGCCGCAACCCGGCGCAGAACATTTTTCTTCAGCGCGTTACCCTCATCCAGAGCCGGCGTCACACTGATGCGCGCGAGTGGGTAGTACAACTCAAAGC
>Ga0233413_10000191_pt1 | contig 32755 bp, 26 predicted proteins | sample Na_anoxic_6_MG_FD_189019 | JGI IMG/M metagenome (GOLD analysis project Ga0233413, IMG submission 189019) | Seawater microbial communities from Saanich Inlet, British Columbia, Canada - Na_anoxic_6_MG | ecosystem: Environmental > Aquatic > Marine > Inlet | place: Canada: British Columbia...
CGATAAAAAATCGTATGAAAGCATTCGCATTGGAGCAAAGTTTGAGGAGACTTTGGGTAATATTACGACTTTTTTAAAGATGAAGGATCGATTAAAAAGTAAGACACCGTATTCTGTTTGTGAGATCATAGAATTTGAACAAAATAAAAGGCAAGATTATAGGCATTTACAAAATGAACTGTTATCACGAAAACTTGATAAATTTATTATAAAAAAACCACATAACTGGGCAGGCGCATACAAAATAAAATCAGATAACAAGGCCGTACATAAAAAGAGGAATACCTCTCATTCCTGCACCTTTCCCTGGTATGCACTTGTTATTCTCTGGGATGGAACGGTTGTTATTTGTCCGCAGGATTTTTTTGGGGAAAATAAAGTTGGAAATGTGAACCACGCACCTTTGAAAGAAATCTGGAATAGTCCATCAATGATTCAATATAGAAAGAAAATGAAGGAGAAGAAATATCAAGAGATTAAAACCTGCGAATATTGCGATAGATTACAGACTAAGCGTTTATTCGGAATTCCGACATCTCACCTGCATGCTTTTCTAAAAGAACATATTATCTGATGATGTATGGATTTAACCACTCATTAATTATAAATAAAATGGTTTTTAATAAAACAATTAGAAATTGTTGCATTGTCTTTCCTGTAATTGTTTTAATTTTGGTGAGTTTATGGATTTTTGGAACCAAGAGAAACCTGGAGGGATCGAGAAAATATGATCATTTGGTGATCTTATGTGCCGGAGATAGCCTGACTGCCGGCAGCTATCCTGAATGGTTGCAAAGGAAGTGTGATGAAAACAAGAGGAATGTGGTTGTTTTTAATAGAGGAATTAAGGGGCATACTTCAAGAGAATATTTAATGTATATGGAAAGTCAAAATATTTTGAAGGCATGTGATCCTGATATTATCTTATTACAGTTAGGAACTAATGATGTCAGGATTGATGCAGATAATACCCCTACGAATAAATTTGTTGAGAATATGAATTTAATTATACGAAAGATGACTGTATACCAAAATTCTAAGGGGAAGAAACCAAAGATCATAATTTCCACTATTCCGCCTATAAAAACGACTTGTTCCACTTTTAGTAAAGACTCCGTTAGAAGAGTGGAAGAAGAGATAAATCCTGCTATCGAACTATTAGCTGAGAAATGGAATCTATTTTTTGTAGATAATTTTAAATTATTTATAGATAATGCAGATTTGTTACCAGATATTCACCCGAATGAGAAGGGCTATCAGGCTATGGCGGGAAACTGGTTCAAGGTATTAGTTCCTGTAATTCATAATGAAAGTGGATAGGCAGTTTATAATTTTATTGTTATGCGTAAATGTATTAAAAATGAAAGTTAGGAAATGAAAATAATACACAAAAAGACATTTGCTTTTGTTTCTATTTTTATTCTTTCCATGGCGTTTGTTTTGGTATGGTATTTTAAGGATGAGAAAAAAAATCTTAATGCACAACCTAAAGAATCAAAAAAGTTGGGGATTGATCAAAAAATCAAATTTACTCAATTGCCTGGAAAGATTATTTTTCAGTCTGATAGAGATGGTGACGAAGAGATTTTTATCATGAATCCACAGGGTCAAGGACTAATCAAACTGACCGACAATAATGCCTTTGATGGATACCCTGTCTGGTCGAATGATGGAAACAAAATTGCTTTTGAGTCAAACCGGGGAGGTAATTTTCAAATTTATGTAATGGACCATGATGGGAAAAATAAAGTTAAAATTACAAATGGCTCTTTTGATAATAGATATCCATCCTGGTCTCCAGATGGAAAAAAGATAGCCTATCAATCAAAAAGAAACAAGGGGTTGGAGATTTATGTTATGGATTTAGAAAAGAAGAAAGAAATGATGTTAACCGATGCCTGGTATAGGAGTGCCCTTCCAAATTGGTCTCCTGATGGCAAAAAAATTACATTTACTGCAAATAAGTTGGGCTGGGGTATATATGTGATGAACAGAGATGGTTCAGATATTCGGGCTTTAGATACTAAAGGAGGCAGTTGCCGGTCTCATTGGTCACCAGACGGCAGGAAAATTGCCTACGTTTCGCAAAAAGCCGACAAAAAAGGAGATATATGGATTGTGAACCAGGATGGTTCGAATAAGCACAGGCTAACAACCGATTTTAATAACTATGATTACTATCCTTCATGGTCCAAAGACGGCAAATGGATTGTTTATGCTAACACTTCTCACAAACAAAAGGGGAACTGGGAATTACGAATTATTAATGTCGAAAGTGGAAAGTCTAAACAAATAACATGCGATCCTGCTCAAGACAAGTTTCCTGATTGGCATTAAGATTACTATTTAAAAAATCATATTATGATACTTCCCACTACTGACAACAGAAAGAGTCTTATTTATTTTGGACTTTCCTTTATATTATCTATTTTTTTAGTCTGGTATCTTCTTTCCCATATTGAGTTAGAAGCTCTATTTAAGACCTTCCAGAACCTTTATTTGTCCACACTATCTGTTTATGTCCTCTTGGCCCTTGGTGGGGTATTAGCTCGGTCGTACCGCTATTATATTCTGATTTCCTCCCCAAAGATTACTATGAAAGAGTTAGTTTTAGTCACCCTTGTACGAAATCTTTTTGTTGATTTACTCCCAGCAAGAATTGGTTCCCTTTCTTATGTTTATCTTTTGAATAAACGATTTGGATTTCCTTTTGAAATTGCTGCTTCTACTTTTTTGGTTGCCTTTATCTTTGATTTTATCGTTGTTTTCCCTCTACTTTTTCTTGCGATTATTATGGTTAGCACTAATCTTATTCCTTTCATGTCATTTTCTTTTATCATAATTTCAGTTTTTGTATTTGGTTTTTTGGTGGCATTCCTTTTCTACCTAAGTCACCTTATTACAATTTTTGTAAACCTCATAATGTGGTGTTCGCAAAGATTAGGTATTGAGAATAATTCACGGCTTAAAGTTTTAAGAGAAAAACTATTACTAACAGCAAAAGATATCGAAACTATTAAAACTCGTAAGATATATGGTAAAGTCTTTTTCACTTCCTTGGCTGTAAGAATCTTTAAATATGGTTCACTTTATTTTCTTTTGCATTCAGTCCTGGTTCATTTGAACTTTGCCATAACAGATCTTAATTTCTGGAAAGTTATTTTAGGAATTTTAGGGGCAGAGTTTTCTGCACTATTGCCCATTCATGGAGTTGCCGGCCTGGGATCATGGGAGGCTGCATGGGTTCTTACTTTTAAGCTGCTTGGTTTTTTTGATCCTCAGGTTGCTATTGTTTCCGGATTCAGCGTTCATATCATAACTCAGATTTTTGAATATTTTCTGGGAATTTTAAGCATCATCATCTTATATTTGCCTCACAAAAAATTTAAGAGAGGGAAGGGCTCAATTTAATTTATGGATACTCCGTGGCAGCTCACTATCTTCAAATGGTCATTGAAAAAGAAGGTTAAAGTAAAGACAATTATCGATTTCATGGAGGAAACTCAAAATAAGATCTGCCTTGAAATTGGTTGTGAGAAAGGCGTTCTTAGCTATTTCTTGAGACAGAGGGGCGGGATATGGGTAAGCAGTGATATTGATCTAATGAATGTTTATACAACAAATACATTGGTTAAAGAAAATACTGTATATTTTAAGGAAGATGCATTGCCATTTTTTGATTCTTCTTTTGACTGTATTGTGGCCATTGATACGTTGGAACATATAGAGAATGATCAATCTTTTTTAGACGACCTTTATAGAATTCTATCTAAAAACGGAATACTGTATATCACCGTTCCATGTAGCAAACCTACCTTAGTTCTAAACAAATTGGCCAGGAAAATGGGCCTGACACTTGAATATTATGGGCATAAAAGGGAAGGTTATACAAAAGAACATCTTAAGTTCATGTTAGATAAAGCCGGTTTTCTTGTAACGAAAATCAAGGGTTTCTCACGGTTCTTTACTGAAGGTATTGAGTTGTTTATTAATTATTTGTATATTTTTTTACTGAATAAAGGAGAAATGAAGGCAGGAATAAAGGGAAGCATATCTCCCACAAAAGAAGAAGATTTCGATGCACATAAGCTTTCCTTCAAGATATATTGCATTATCTATCCAATACTATGGCTTATCAGCCAAATGGATAAGTTATTATTCTTTACAAGTGGATATGTGATTATTCTAAAAGCGAAAAAGAAAGCTCAATAATAGCGGATATAAGATGATTTTAGTTACCGGGAGCACTGGTTTTATTGGCGGTCATCTAATTGGGCGCCTTATAAGGCAAAAACAAAGGATTAGGATATTAATCAGAAAGAAAAGCCAATTTGAAAAAATTGGCAAGAGCATATTTATTGAGCCTTTTTATGGTGATTTAAGAGATTTATCAAGCCTGAATGGAATTATGCAGGATGTTGATGTTGTATTCCATCTGGCATCAGTTATAAATGCAAAAAGAGAACATAAAGACATCTACTGGAATACAAATGTCTTTGGAACATATAATTTACTCGAGATTATTCGAAAAGAAAGGAGGCAAATACAAAAGTTCATATTTTGCAGCAGTGTGGGCGCAATGGGGCCTCTTGAATCAATTCCTGCCGATGAATGCACACAATGTTTTCCCCATAATTTATACGAGAAATCAAAATTTGAGGCAGAAAAAATAGTTAAAGATTTTGTTAAGAGGGAAGGAATACCCGTATCAATAGTCAGGCCAAGTTGGGTGTATGGGCCTGGAGATATGCGAACGTTAAAACTATTTAAGACTATAAAAAATAGAAGGTTTATTATCATTGGAAATGGTAAAACCCTCATTCATCCTGTCTATGTGGAAGACGTAGTGCGGGGCCTTATGCTGTGTGCTTTTGAAAAAAGATCTGAAGGGCAGACCTATATTATTGCAGGAGAAAGGCATTTAGCAGTGAGTGAGCTCGTTGAGGTCATAGCTGAATATTTCAATAGTTCTATTCCAAAATTTCATTTTCCTCTGTTTTTAGCCAAGTTAATTGTAATTCCTTTTGAAGTTTTGTATATACCCTTTTCAAAAAGGGCGCCTGTTTCTCGAAGAAGCTTTGAATTTTTTAGTAAAGATCAATCCTTTAGTATTTCAAAGGCAAAAAAGGAACTTGGCTATAGGCCGGAAACTGATCTGGCAAAAGGGCTAAATATGACAATTCGATGGTACAGTGAAAATAATTATTTATGAAAAAAGGTCATTATAAACTAAAGCAGACTGGCTTACGAAGTAGAATTGTTGATCCATCAATTACCCCGTTGATGAAATATCAGACCTTCATGGTTGGAAGTCATAGCTTTTTGTTTTTATTAAAATATGAAATCCTGACTGGTCTTTTTGGATTTATCCCAGGCGTATTAGGCCTAATATTACGAAAATTATTTTACCCTGCATTACTTGGAAGGGTTGGCAAAAATGTTGTCTTTGGCAGAAACATGACAATTAGACACCCAAAGAAAATAACTATTGGAAATAATGTGGTGATTGATGACAATTGTGTTTTGGATGCAAAAGGAGAAGACAATCAGGGAATTGTAATAGGTGACAACGTCTTTATTAGCAGAAATTCAATTATTAGTTGTAAAGAAGGTGATATCGAAATTGGAAATGATTCCAATATCGGTACGAATTGCCTAATTCACTCGGAAACTTCCCTAAAAATAGGCAGTTATGTGTTGATAGCTGCTTACTGTTATATTGTTGCTGGAGGAAACCACGAATTTGAAAAAACCGAAATCCCCATTATTTTGCAGCCTTCTGTTTCCAAGGGAGGAATCATAATTAAGGATGATGTCTGGTTGGGTGCAGATGTTAAAGTTTTAGATGGTTCAGATATTGGAAAAGGAACTATCATCGGAGCTGGATCTGTTGTTAATAGTGAGTTGAGCGGATTTTCAGTCGCTGTAGGAATACCTGCAAAAGTGGTAAAAAAACGAAAATAATAATATGAAACGAAGTATTATTTTATTAAGTAAGATTTTTGTTAGTTGTATCTTATTGATTTATCTTTTTAATAAGATTGATATTACTACAATATTGACTGCCATGAAGTCAGCAAAACTTCATATGCTTATTCTTCCTTTTTTCCTTATTGCTGTAGGATTCTTATTAAGCGCATTGCGCTGGCAAATTCTTTTAAACGCACAGAATATTCGAATATCATTATGGAAACTTGCTAAATATTATCTTGAAGGAAGCTTTTTTAATAATTTCTTACCGACTACAATAGGAGGAGATATCTTTAGAACTTACGAGGTATCAAAATTATCTTCTTCTATTTCTCAATCATTTGCTATCATCCTGGTTGAAAGGCTTACAGGTATTTTTGCACTGATAGTATATGCATTTTTAGGATTGCAGTTTGGATATTCAAAATTTGGAAATATTCATCTGGTCTGGGTGGTAGGAGTAGTATTTTTAGTTATATTAATCATTTTAGTGGTAGGGGTAGGCTTCCAGGGTGGAAGAAAAATAGAAAACACGAATACCAATCTATTTAGTAAAGCAAAGGGTATGATAAATAAAATATTTTATACACTATATTTTTATAAGGATAAAAAAAAAGTACTTTTTAAGGCACTTTTATTGGCTTTTATACTACAGTTCAATGTGATTATATTTTTTTATATTATTTCTTATTCTCTCGATATAAAGCCTCCATTTTATTATTTCTTAATTATCATCCCACTCATTCACGTTATCCTGATGTTTCCAGTTTCAATTAACGGTATCGGTATAAGAGAAAACGCATTTATATTTTTTCTGACAAAAATTGGTATATGTGCAGCCACATCTGTGGCCCTTTCATGGTTAGCCTTTGCTATGGTGTTAATATACGCGGTATTTGGCGGTATCATTTATGCTTTTAAGTAGAATAATAATATGATCATATTTCCAGTCAGCTCGTTAAGCTATCATAGCATAGAATTACATCAAGCAAAGAAATAGCAGACGACACAGTTGTGTGAGTATATTTTAATTAACTGGTAATGGAAACGCCATAATGAATATAGTTTCAACTTCCAAAATAGCTTTTATTGTTTATGTAATAATTATTTTGTCTGTGTTTCAAAGTTGCAAAAAGATGGAGGTCTATCAAATTTTAGAAACACCTTTCTCCGTTATTGATAAACTTGGCAATAGCAGAGAATATAGGATTTATTTGCCAGAAAAAGAAGTAAATAGAAAGATCCCTTTGATAGTATATTTTCATGGAGTAAGGTCCGAATGTTTTAAAAAAAGTCCAGGATTAAGAAATTATACTGGGAGTCCGGTTGAGGAAACAGGACTTATCGAATTTTGTAAATTAAATACGATAGCGCTTTTGGTACCTGAACCAAGATATGAGTACAAGTTTGGTAACTGCATGTGCAAAGGGTGGTCTCCTTTCGATAAAGAAATCGATGGAATTGAAAAGATGATCGACTTGGTTATTGAAAAATATCCAATCGAAAAGAAAAAGATTTTTTTAGCAGGGCTTTCAGCGGGTGCTGCGCTAACGTTTCATCTGGCGAATAGAAGACCGCATTATTATAGTGCCATCCTATCCCACTCCCAGGGATCCATACATGAGGATTTGCGATATCTCAAACCCAGTGAAAGGGGCCCCAAGTTTGGAGTGTTGCTGGCCTACACAAAAGGAGACTATAAAAATCTCATTGAAATCTGTATCGAAACGGAAAGGATTTATAAAGCACATAACTATAAGGTTGTTTTACTGAAAGACTTGCCGCCGAAAAGCCACAGATGGTCAAACACAAACAACAATATGTTCTGGGATTACTTAAATAGACTGGGACAATATTCGAACGAATCGTCTGAAAAAGGAAGATGATGGATCAAGCCGACAATTTAAATTCTTTGACTAATTTTTCAAGGCAGCTTGGCAAACGGATGTTTGAATTTTTCCAAAATCACGGGTATGTTATTCTCGTGCTGATATTGGTTGCCGCAACCCGTTTTATCTACCTTGATGCTGATCCTCCTATTCATTTGAGCCCAAGCGGGGGGTTATTTGGAGATGAGGCGGCTTTGGCTCATAATGCCAGGAACAAAGTGCTTTTCGGAATTTGGATAACCGATGAATGGAATCCTTTTATTTACAATCCGATTTTAACGATACTTGAATATTTCTCTTTTCTAGCTTTCGGTGTCGGCCTTATTCAGCTTAGGATCGTAAATGTCCTCGCTGTTTTATTCAGTTTTTATCTTCTGTTTATTTCCCTAAAAGAATCGGCTGGGAAAAGGGTCGCTTTATTTTCCGTCGTCTTATTGGGCTTCAACTGTATCTTTTTGATGTACAATCGATTGGGCTTAAACGATACGTTCCTGATTTTTCCCATGGCGGTGACGTTTTATTTTTGGGCGAAGGGTTTGAATAACCCTTTGGCCCTTTTTGGGGCCGGCATAAGTTCATTTGCCTGTTACATCACAAAGGCTTCCGCCCTTTATTTTATTTTTGCAATCTTCTTTTCAATCGTCTTTGTCTCTTTTAAAAATATTGCGCTTAAAAGGAAGATAAGCACCTCACTCAAAGGGTTGTCCTGGTATTTGCTCGGATTATTTCTCTCATATGGAGCCTGGTATCAGTTTTTCTTTGTTCCAAATAAAATGGAATTTGGCCGCGTTAGTTCAAGTTGGTTGCGGCTGGCAGCGCCTCACAGTCTGGCTCGATATTGGCACAATTTAAGTTCACTGACTTTCATGAAATATTTAGCCGGCGCTCCTCTAGAGGCCATTGTCAGTTGGATCAGTTTGCCTTTTTTGATTTTTATCTTTTTACGCAACTGGAAAAAGAACTCTCCCGTAGAAGCGCTGGCATTAATGTGGCTAATTGGGGGCTATCTTGCCCTCAACGGATTGAATTATCGGCCGCTGAGGTATTTTGTCCCTCTGATACCGGCAATTTGCATCATTACATCTATGGCAATGGATAAAATCTGGAACATTTCATTTACCAAAGAATTCATGCTCAAAAAAGCATCCATAATTCAAAGCTTGATTCTTGGAATTATTGTTGTTCTTTGGACGAAGGTTCTTTTATCCAACATCATCGGATTTCAAAAAATGATGAAAATAGGGTTTATGGTTTTTGGCGTTACTGTTTTTTGTGTTGCCTTCTATTACATGATTAAAAAATTGAATGCCCGAAAATTTAGAACATTAAAGATTCAGGCGCAGACCGTTCTTTTGAGATCAGCAGTGGTATCAATAATTTTGGTGAGCATCTATCTCCAGGTGCCTGCATATCTGAGATGGGCAAGAAATCTGGAATATACCGTCTTAACCACCTCCAAAGAACTCGGTGAAATGTTGGATCAGGCCTATATCGCAGGTTTATGGTCACCATTAGCTACTATAGAAAACAGACATAAAGCCCTTTATGTAGGAAACAATTGGTTTAATTATAAAGATACGTTCAAGAAATACCCAGTAACACATTTATTTCTTTGGGATGGTAACAACGCCGAAGAATTACGTTTCTTAGAAAAAGCATATCCAAAGACAATGAAAAGGGCAAACTTGTTAAAGATTTATACCATCAAGGGGCTCCCGGTAAGATTATATAAAATAAATAATGATAGTAGATAGGTTTTCCTGATGCATCTTCCAAAAAGAGATAATATTAAACCTACTGAGATAGCTGATCCATTAAAATTCTATTACCTGCCTTTTACCAGGATGTTTTTTATTAAAAGATTAGCGTTAGTCAACGCTATGATTAAAGAGAATACCTACGATACACTATTGGATATTGGGTGTGGATCTGGCATATTTCTCAAAGAGCTGAAGAATAGATGTAATAATTTATATGCTATCGATGTGCATAGAAAAATGCATCTTGTTCAGGATATGATCAAAAAAGAAAAAATAAATGCCAATCTTACTGAAGCCTCTGTTATTGATCTGCCTTATGATTCGGAAACTTTTGACTGCGTGATTTCGGTTAGTGTATTAGAACATATCAGGGAATTAGACAGGGCATTAAATGAAATACATAGAGTAGCTAAAAGGGATGCTATTATAGTTTTGGCCTTTCCGGTAGAGAATAGGATTACCGACATCATACTGCGATTTGCATACACCTTGTTACCCAATGTACAACTTGAGGATGAGCATGTTTCAACACATTCAGACATAATACATGCGGCTGATAAAATATTCAAAAACAGTACGATACAAAGCTATCCAGCATGTATCCCATTAGATTATTCGTCATATTGTGTTTATAAAACCACAAAACAGGGATAATGATATAAGGATAATTTGCCATTATATAACACCTTTGAAAAACACCCTCTTTTATCCCGCATGTATTGCTGAATAATCTTTTATTACTCGAAATATTCAACCTTTTCCTGCTTGCCCTGTGATGTGTCCACAGTATTTTATTGAAATGATGAAAAGATAAACATAAAAAATGCACTTCCATTGAGGAGAGAAAGTATGCGACTGAAAGGTAAAAAAATATTAGTAACAGGTGGTGCTGGTCAGATTGGTTCGAACCTTGTTGAAAGACTTGTTGAAAATGGGGTTGATGTCTCAGTGGCAGACAATTTATGGCGTGGAAAGAAAGAGAATTTAATTAAAGGTGGAGTCCCCATAATAGATTTTGAACGTAATTTTTATCCCGTTGATTTAGTAAGCTATGAGAATTGTTTGAGGGCGGCAGAAGACCATGAGATTGTATATCATTTAGCGGATGTGGTTGCGGGCATAAATTATGTATTCAGTAATCAATTATCTCTTTTTCATTCGAACATTTTAATGAACTCTAACATGCTCCATGCTTCCATCGCTGCAGGGGTGAAGCAATATATCTATGTAGGAACAGCGTGTAGTTACCCTGCTGAAAAACAAAATGTATTAGACCCGCCTCCATTTAAAGAAGAGGATGTATATCCTGCATCCCCGGAGTCTTCATATGGATGGAGTAAACTAATGGGTGAATATGAATGTGAGCTGGCACAAAATGAGGGATTAATAGATATGGGTATACTCAGACTGCATAATGTGTATGGTCCTAAATGTGAGATGTCACCTGAAAAATCTCAAGTGATTCCTGCACTAATCAGGAAGGCCATTAATTATCCTAAAGAAAAATTTGTTGTTTGGGGATCTGGCAATCAGAGAAGAGCATTTTTATATGTAGAAGATACTATTGATGCCCTCGTTTCAGTCTTAGAATCTGGCATGAATAAAGGTGTGATCCAAATTGGTCCAGACTATAGCATCTCAATCAGAGAACTTGCAGAAATTATTGTTTCTATTTCAAAAAAGAAGATCAAAATAGAATATGATATATCTAAAAGAGAAGGAGATATGGACAGAACTGCAGATTGGACCAGGGCGAAGGAAATACTTGGTTGGTCACCAAAAACAAGTATTGAAGAAGGCTTAAGGAAGACATATGAATGGTGTGTGCATAATAATGTAACCCACTTTTAAAATAAATCAAATGAAAGGAGAGCTAATCAATACATAATACCCCAATATAGCATATTGATGAAGTTCGCATAAATATTGTAGTTATGTGGTAGCTGAGATAGTAATACAACTGAATGGAGGTTCTATGAATAAATCTGCACTTTTTATTTCAACGCTGAATGAAATTGAGGGAATAACCCAATTGTTTACAAAAATCCCAATCGCAACTTTTGATGAGTGTTTCGCTCTTGATGGAGGTTCTACTGATGGAACGATAGAGTTTTTCGAAAAAAAAGGTATAAAAGTGATCCATAATATTAAAAAAGGAGAAATTTTCAATATTGGATCAAGAATTACAGAATGCGAGTATTTAGTATTTTTTGCTCCTGACGGAAATGAGAATCCTGATGATATACTTATCCTTTTAAAGCTAATAAGAGAAGAATGTGATATGGCCATAGCTTCGAGATTTATGGAGGGTGCAAGAAATGAAGAAGATGACAAACTGTTTCCTTGGAGAGCTTGGGTTAATAAAATTTTTACTTTTGTCGTGCGCATGATATGGGGCGGTAATATCACCGACACTATTAATGGGTTTAGGGCTATTAGGAGGACGAAACTTCTGGAAATGAATTTAGACCCTACAGGCTTTGATATTGAATATCAGATGACTATTAGGGGACTAAAAATGGGACATATAATAAAAGAGATTCCTACAAGAGAAGATGGCCGTATTGGGGGTGTGAGCACGGCACGTTCTTTCCCGGTGGGAATATTGATGTTGAAAAGACTTTTTACTGAATTTTTCATAGGGTTGTCTTTTAATCAAACGTATAAGAAATAAATTCATTAGAGATCTGGAATCTGATTGGATTGTAATAAGTGATGAAAATCATAATGGAGTTAAAAAACATGCTTCAGTTGATGCAAATAGTGGTTTTGTTTGGCCCCGACTCTAACTCCAGCATCTATCTATGATACCAATTGTCTTCCCTATTTAACAATGGCAATTCGTCACACCGAAGATCCTATTAAAAAAGGTTTATGCGGATAAAGGATATTATAGGGAAGCCCAAAAGAGCTTTTCTATATTTGAATGAAACAGAGGGTAATCTCTTATGACTTATAGATGTTCTTGCTCGAAGAGAAATGGCGTTAAGAAAAACTTCGAACTTTACCTCAAAGAATGTGAATGGCGATACAGTAAATCAACAAACCAACTTATCAAAGAACTAAAACTACTAATATCAAAAAATAGGACTCTGATGGTCTAAAGCCTTTATAATGTGCTTAGAAATGGGGGCTTGAAAAGCTAATATTGATGAGGAGGACAGGAGGGGGCCAGAATGGGTTCAAGGATAGATGTCATTGTTCCCGTATTAAATGAAGGGGCAGTATTAAAACAATTTTATCAGAGGATTCGGGCTGTTCCTCTGAATATTAACCTGATCTTTATCGACAATGCATCAACAGATAGCACATTATCTATACTGGAAAGTTTTAAGGATATTACAGTTATTAGACATGACTGTAACGAGGGATATGGTGCATCAATATGTGACGGAATACGAAACTCGAGCCAAGATGTAATTGCAATAATTGATGCCGATTGCGAATTTCCTCCAGAGTCTTTTCCTGAGATGGTCCATCGGCTTGAAGATGCCGATGTGGTTTATGCCAGTAGATTCTTAAAGCCGGTGTACTACAATATTCCATTTTTTAAGATGCTTGGAAATAAAATCATCTCCTCTCTATTTAACCTTCTGTTCCATCAAAATGTTACAGATCTTTATACAGGTTGCAAAGCACTAAAACGATCGGCCTTGAAGGGGATTTCTCTTGAACGGAAGGGCTTTGAGCATGTGCTGGAGTTGGGCATAAAACTTTCGAAAAAAGGAATATCAATAGCAGAGGTGCATGTCGATTTCAGTCCGCGGCAAACAGGCAGGTCAAAAATGAAACACCTGCAGGAGACAAGTAAGTATATTTACCTTATTTTTTATTATTTTTTTAATCTTTCGAAATGGAAAAATTAGTAGGACTAATACCGGCAGCTGGAATGGGCGTGAGAGTCCGTCCTTTCACAAAGACCATTCCGAAATGTATGTTGGAGATTGACGGCACTCCTAACTTACAAAAGAATATTGAGATAATGAGAGATGATCTGGGCATCCAGGACATATATATTGTAATCGGTTATCTGGGTAATGTTATCCAGGAGTATTTTGGGGACGGATCGAGGCTTGGAGTCCACATCACCTATATTGAAAACAAAGAAATAAATAGAGGGCTGGCCTATTCCATTTTGTTGGCAAAGCAGCATATATCAAGCTATTTCTGTGTTATCCTATCAGATGAATCCTATATCAACTCCAACCACAAAGAGCTGAACTTTTTCCCTTACAGAAATGCTCTTATAACATGTACCGTTATGCATGTAGATGACTGGTTTATGATTCAGAGAAATTACTCATGCGAATTAGAAATGGATAGGATTGTTCGCTTGGTTGAAAAACCAAAAAAAATCATTAATGATATCTTAGGCTGTGGGACATTTATTTTAAGCCCCGATATATTTCCCCTTTTAGAGCAGGCATTTGAGCAATCTTCGGATGGATATGTCGAATACATAACATTTCTCGATGATTTGTGTCAACGGGGTGAAAAGGTCTTATACTTCACCCTAAAGGGTTCCTATGTCAATATTAATGACCGGGATTCTTTGAGTTTAGCCAAGTACCATCAACGGCAAGAAACTTTTGACAACAACACTGTTGCCCTGATTATTTACTCTGAAGGTGAAGAAAAAAACATTGCATTTACCGTAAATCAGTATAGAAAGATTAGCGCTATTGATTCAATATATGTAATCCTGCCATTTAAAAATTCCATCGAAGAAACAGTCGTTAAATGTGGGGCCTCAATAGTAAAGTGCCCCCCAGATAAGCAATTATATGGTGAGAAGATAAAGTTTGCATTAGAGAATGTTTCAGGAGATATCCTAATATTATGTGAAGCCGACTACACTTCACCTAATCGGGATATTGAAAAGTTGCTCGTCTATTTAAGGGAAGCGGATATGGTTGTCGGGACAAGGACTACAAGACAACTCATTGAACAAGGATCAGATATGCAAGGGACTGTCAGAATAACAAATGTTCTGCTTGCCAAGTTTATGGAAATTTTATGGTGGAAATCTGAAAGCAGATTTACTGATGTGGGGTGCACTTTCAGAGCTATTTGGAAGTCAACATTCAATAATATCAAGGATAAGTTGAATGCTATAGGTCCTGAATATTCTGCAGAAATGATGATTGAAGTTCTCAATTTAAGGGGAAGAGTCATTGAAATACCTGTAAATTATTTTAACAGGAGCGAGGCGATGTATAGGAAATACCGAAACATTAAGACATTCTTTAGAATCCTTCTCCTGATATTACAAAAGCGACTGAGATGTTTTAGACGTTAAATAATTTTTGAAATTGGTATGATCTCCTAAGAAACTCAAGTTAAAATTAGCAATTAAAATAGCCGGTTATGAAACTTGTAAGTTTCTCTCATTTATAACCCTGGAGCGAAGCGTCGGGGTCATTTGCTGAATAGAAACATTTTTATTAAATTGCGAAGAACTGTAAAAATAGAGTTGGTTTTTTATGAGCAGAGCTAAATATTTCCCCTTAATCTTGATAACAACAATATGGCTTTTTCTACGGGAGACTTTTATCAGATATGAGTTTCCATCTATCCAAAAGGACTTTTTCAAAAGAAATAAGGTCTATATTATAACTGGTATATTGCTGTTTATTATCGCTCTGTTTTATCGTTCTTGGGAGAATCTAACTCAACCGGGACTCTACGTGGAAGATGCATTTTATTTCAATAGATATTATGGCGGAAATCAACCATTTTCTATGGTTTGGAACAATTTTCATGGCTATATAACTCCTATCGTTAATATTTATGCATGGTTGGTTTCCAAAGTTGATGTTCGGATACAACCTGGATTGTATCTTTTATTCGCTATTATTATAGGGATCACCACTGCCGTTAATTTAAACTTTTCAGTGTTGTTCAAAAGCAGATTGATTCTTCTGGTCGCTCCACTGGTACTTGGGCTGACGGGCATGAATCACATTTTTTATTACAATACTTTAGTATACCAGTTTTACACTACAGTCTTACTTTTACTTTGTCTGTTGTTTTATCCTGCCCCCCGTTCCAAATCTGGATTGGCAGGGATGTCAATTCTCTTTTGTATTTTACCATGGTCTGGCCCTTACTCTGTCTTAGCAATTCCTGTTGGTGTTTTGTTGTTGTTATTTTTCAGAGATGGAAAAAAAGGCTTTTTGATTGTCATAATGATAATATCTACATTATTCTACTATGGCACCGTGAACAGTAATACGATAATGTTGGGTAATATTTTTGAAGGAAGGGTGATTTCCTATTATTATGAAGTGCTTTTTAAGGAGATATTTTTCTTCGGATATTTAGGCGATCCAACTATAGCCAAAGCGGCTATATTTCTGTTTTGCCTAATGTTATTGTTTTATCTGCAGCGTAAAGATAAGATATGCATCAAGTTGTCACTTGTGTTTTTGGTGCTAACAGTAGGAGCCCTTGCCCCCTATTTCTTAAGTTTAAAAGTTAATTATAATAAGTGTGGTGCTTGTTACATGCTTATCTCTTATTTTTTCTGGCTTGTATTCCTATTATATAACCTTGATAAGTTTCTACTCAGAAACAGTTTAAAACATGTTAAAGTTTTGTTTGTGTTTTTATTTCTTGTACTTGTGGCAGTTGATAATTATCCCCGTGAAAGAAAAAAAGTTGTAGTTAACGAGGGGATACCTGCATTCGTGGATGCAATTCATCATTATGAACAGCTTGATTTGAAGGGAAATAATATTTTCATAAAGCTTCAATTTAATGATGCATATGCCAATTTCAAACCACGAGTTATTATTGGTAGCCGTAAACGTGATGCAATGCAAGTCGGGGCTGATTATTTCAAGATCCCGTATGGTAGACAATTTATTATTAATCCTACTACCCAGTCTGATAAAGGCTAAAAAGAGAACATGTGATTTAAAAAATGAAGTTGGCAGATATTGGGAAATTAAGGTCTACAAGTGAGGTAGATGGCTTGCGACTTTATGCAATGAGCCGATGGAATCAATTGAAATGGATATTTTTAAAAGACTGAAATTACTTATTAGTCTGTTTCCAAAAGACGGAGTTTATGACAAGCTTTTGGAGATAGGCTATGAGAGTGGTATTGTCATTCCTGAGTTATTAACACATTGTCGACGTTATTATGGAATGGATATCTTTGGAGAACTTGGGCTAAAATTTTTACTTTTGTCGTGCGTATGATATGGGGCGGTAATATCACCGACACTATTAATGGGTTTAGGGCTATTAGGAGGACGAAACTTTTAGAAATGAATTCAGACCCTACAGGCTTTGATATTGAATATCAGGTGACTATTAGGGGACTAAAAATGGGACATATAATAAAAGAGATATGGTTTTTAATTCAATATTCTTCTTTATAACCCTATTACCTTTCTTAGTATTCTACTTTGCGGGAAAAAATAGGCGATCTGCCACGAAAAAAGTTGGCATATTAATTTATAGTTATTTCTTCTATGGAATGTGGAACCCCAGCTTTCTGCTGTTAATTATAATATCCACCATCACAGACTACTTGGCTGCTCGGGGTATAGTAGCTCATCCGAAGAGAAAAAAAAGTTTTCTCATAGCCAGCCTTGTTACAAATCTCGGTCTTCTCGGATTTTTCAAATACTACAATTTTTTTATCGACACTGTGGAATTATTCCTGCATTCCATTGGAATCGCATGGTCACCCCCGCTGTTAAGCATAGCCTTACCTATAGGCATATCATTCTATACGTTTCAAACGCTCAGTTATACAATTGATGTTTATAGAGGACGCATTTCTGCGGAACGCAATCTACTTGATATTGCGGTATTTGTTGCATTTTTCCCTCAGCTTGTCGCGGGCCCTATTGTGCGCGCAAGCCAGTTTCTCCCGCAGCTCACAAAAGAACCAATAATTAGTCAAAAAAATATCGCCAATGGAATTTTTATGATTCTGCTCGGTCTATTTCTTAAAGATGTGGTTGCTGATAATATTGCACCCCGCGTAAATTATTTGTTCGGAAATTGGCAATCAAACGGGATTGCAGATAACTGGGCTGCAGGAATGCTTTTTGGTATACAGATATACGGAGATTTCAACGGATATTCACTCATAGCAATAGGGATTGCAAAAATGCTGGGTTTTGAGATCCTAAAAAATTTTCATGCACCATATGCAGCTGCAGGTTTTTCCGATTTCTGGAGACGGTGGCACATTTCTTTATCCACATGGCTCAGGGATTATCTATATATCTCACTCGGGGGAAATCGTAAGGGGACGTACAGAACTTACTGGAATCTTATGATCACGATGCTATTAGGCGGATTGTGGCATGGTGCAAGCTTTATGTTCATCTTTTGGGGGGGGCTCCATGGTATATATTTGTTTACACAACGGTTATTGAAAAGTTATATACATATCTCAATTGAGGATCGAATTATTCAACGTTTGTCGCTGGCACTCTTCATTGTCATGACTTACCTTGCAGTATCAATAGCTTGGATTCCGTTTCGAGCTGAAACTGCAGAGCAAGGAATAGGAATGATGAAGGGACTGTTTTGTGGGGACTTTGATTTGCAGAACAGCCTCCTTTCAGATTACATTATTATCATGGTTATGTTTCTTTTACATTGTGTTTCTCGTCGATACGACTTCTTTATGCATGTTGAGCGAAATAGTATTGTTCGATTTGTTTCCGTGTCAATAATCATATTTTGTTTGTATTTTTTTAGTGGGGAACGAACAGATTTCATTTACTTTCAGTTTTGAAAATATAAGAAAATTCATTGTTATGCGTGCTATTTTATATGCTGTGTTGATAAATGTTTTTTTCCTTGTCGCTTTAGAGTGCGGGTATAGATACACAGGAGGAGTTCCCACGGTTAAGCCTGGAAGGACAAATCTTGAATTTCAGTGGAAAGTTAGAAATACACATACTGAAAGTGTGATTTACGTAATAGGTGATAGTCGAGTGGATTGGGGATTTGCTGATAGATTATTTACTAAACGGTTTTATAAATTGTCTGGCCGTAAAATCCAAGCCATAAATGCCGGACTTGCTGGTGCGTCTGTGGCAAAAATTATTACATATATTTTGACTTATCATCAACAGGAAAAGCCAGGTATTATGGTCATTAATTTCACTCCTGCAAGCTTTTGTCTTTTTAAGAATTCTCCAGGTGAACAGATATCAGGGCTTAAAATGCAAGATTTTTTGGATCATCGTATTACAAATAACTTGGCAGAAATATTATATACATATGGCAGAGGCATTAGATCCATATTTAAGCATTTTTACTACTATATGCACCATGGTTATACCAAGAGAATTGCATGGTTTTCACGAACAGTATTCTATGATGGGTTCATCAATGCTGAAAAAGGCTGGAATGATGGATCGAAAATAGTTGTAGATATTAGTCCTTATCGAAAAATGTTTCAAACATTACGGAACAATTTGACTCATTACAAGAAACGAATGGATGAGACATGCAATGTTATTCGAAAGGCAAAAAGACTGGGTTGGACAGTTATCCTTATACGTATTCCCGTTGGAGACAGATTGATGGAATTGGAAACTGGTCTCCCCGAATATTTCAGGCCCAAAAAGGTAGCGTCTAAGGTATTATTACCATTTATTGACTATAGCTCCGATCCCAGAACTTCAAATCTACCAAGAGAAGAGTCTCATTTGAAGTCTGCTGGAGCTAGGAAACTATCAACCATACTCGCACATGATATGTCACGACTGTTGATGTCTAGTAACATAGGAGGTAAAAAACCTTGAATCTATCTATGATAGTACCAATATTTAATGAAGAGAAAAATATTGTAATACTATATAAAGAACTGATTCATGTCTTAGAAGAACTGGATCAGGAATTTGAGATAATTTTTATTGATGACGGCAGTACCGATCAAAGTTTTAAGATATTATCAAAGCTTTATAAAGATGATCCAAGGGTCATAATCATAAGCTTTCGAAGGAATTTTGGCCAAACTGCTGCGCTTTCTGCAGGTTTTGATCATGCCAAGGGGGATATTATTATTACCTTGGATGCTGACTTACAGAATGATCCTAAAGATATTCCAAAATTTTTAGAAAAATTACATGAAGGGAATGACTTGGTAAATGGATGGCGATTTAAACGGAAAGATCCCTTTTTTTCTCGTAGACTTCCATCTATCATAGCAAATAAAATAATCTCTATTGTCACTGGTGTGAAACTTCACGATTATGGCTGTACCTTAAGAGCTTTTAGGAAAGAAATTACGGAAAGCATCAAACTTTATGGGGAGATGCACAGATTCATTCCTGCCATAGCCAGCGGGATTGGCGGATCGATTGCCGAAATCAAGGTAAGTCACCGAGCAAGAATGTTCGGTAAATCAAAGTACGGTATTTCTCGTACCATTAGGGTTATTTTGGATTTAATTACGGTGAAATTTCTTTTAAGTTATGCTACTCGGCCCATTCAGGTCTTTGGTCTGTTAGGTTGTGGTTGTGGAATAGTTGGCTTTGGAATGGCGCTATATTTAACGATACAAAGGCAATTTTATGGCATATCTTTAGCAAATCGCCCGGCATTACTTCTGGCTATCTTATTGATATTTATGGGACTACAATTTGTCACTCTTGGATTATTGGCAGAGCTACAGTCACGAACCTACCATGAAGCCCAAAACAAACCTATTTACATCATTAGAAAGATTTTAAAAAAGGAAGATAGAGACAACTCGAATGGGGACGATGTGTAAATATTAAAAATAGTCAGCGGCAGGTAGTAATGATAGATATGCAAGCAAATAAAAATAGTCATGATGGAGAAAATGTATGAGATTTTTGCAACCACTGTGGAGGGTTAAACTTGGCCTTGGACTGATAACACTTTCCACCTTGCTGCTCGAGCTTTCTTTGGTTCGTATTCTTGATGTCATTCTTAACCCTGTGATGGGTTACATGGTCATAACGGCAACCATGTTTGCTCTTGGACTTGGAGGGATTTATGTCTTTGTCTTCCGAAGCAGGTCTAAAGATCAAATGCGCTTACTGCCGTGGCTTTCTGTCTTTTATGCTTTATTTGTAATAAGCCTTTTGCCTGTATTTAATTGGCTTCCATTCAATCTTGATTTCAAAGGGACCTCTTTGATTGTGCAGATTCTTTCGTGGACTGGAATGTATTGTGCCTTAATAGTGCCGTTTTTCATAAGTGGGGTGGTTATTTCAATTATATTTTCCAATTATTCATCGGAAAGCCATGGCCTTTATTTTTTCGATCTCTGTGGGGCAGGGATCGGGTGCCTGTTGTTGGTCCCCCTTATACCATATTTCGGCCCAGGAGGTATATTGTTTGTCGTTTCGGGGTTAGTGTTTATAGCAGGTTACTTGTTTACGAAATGGAACCCAGTTAGACTTTATTATGTTTTGCCAGTAGTGCTGGTGATTATACTATTTCCTCTGAGCCTGGATAACTATTTGGAATTCAGGGGCCATGGTAACAAACGAGGGGTTGATGAGTGGATAAAAAAAGGGATGCGAGATTATGTCAGATGGGATCCTGTATCCAAACTGGATGTGTATAACACTTCTCCGCGTGCCAAAAATTTTGCGCTGGATGGAGGACAACAATCGTCTTGGTTACAACGCTCAAGTGGAAACTTTGATGTGCATATTAAGAAGATCAAGGAGCATCCAGATAAGTATTACTATGGGCTTAACTCAGTTGTTCACAATTTCAAAAGGGGGACGGAGGCGGAAGTTCTGGTGATTGGTTTAGCTGCTGGCACCGAGGCAACGGCCGCTCTGATATTTGGTGCTAAACACGTAGATGCCATTGATCTGGTTAAGGCCATGGTGGATGTAGTCAAGGGAAGATATGCAGAGTTTAGTGGCGGTGTGTTTATTCACCCTAAAGTGGACTACAGGGCAGGGGAGGGCAGAACATTTCTGCGCTCATCAGATAAAAAGTATGATATTATTCAAATGTTTAGCAATCATACGAGTTCAAGCCTTGCACATGGTTCAGGTGTCTTAAGTTCAGTATATCTCCAGACCGCTGAGGCCTACATGGAGTATTTCCAGCACTTGAAGGAAGATGGGGTATTGCAGATCAATCATCATATTTATCCCAGGATGATAATAACGGCAGCATTAGGATGGAAAAGGCTCGGTAGAAAGGATTTTGCAAGGCATGTGCTTGTATTGGAACGATGGGTTCCAGATAATCTTCCGACAGTCTTAATAAAGATGAACCCATGGACGAAGAATGAGGTGGATGAGATCTATAATTACATAAATCGTGAACGGATCAGACATTTGAAAGAAATGCCGAAGGCAACAAGACCATCGGAGAGAATATATGCCAAAAGAAATTATAGAGCGAGGTTTAGGCCCTTGGTAAATAGCCTTCAGGGAATCTCCCTATTGATCGGTACCTACCTTCAGGACGGCTTGGACTATGATGTTAGGCTTAGCCTATTTGATACAGATGGGAAGCTCATTGGTGTAGACACAATAAGTGGAGATAAGATTAAAGATAATAGCACTATAGATTTTCAATTCCCAAGGATCAATAACTGCAAGAATAAGCTTTATTATATTGAGCTCTCTTCTGATAACCAAAAATTTAATAAGGGTTTCTCGGTCTGGCTGACCCGGGAATCAAAACCTGTTATGCAGACAATCCCGAGACCACCAATACCCGCCTATAATATTGCTTTTAACCCCTTGGATTTGGATAACAACAGAATTCCAGCAAGGTTCCTTGAGCAACCCTTTCCAACTGAGCTTGCGACCAAAACCGATTACATTATGAATCCGGTGACAGACGATAAACCACATTTTCATATGATCCGTAAGTCGAATCGGTATCTTAGACCTGATGAATCAAAATACCTCGATGGTGGAACAGCTTATTTCTTAAACAATCAATTTCGGCGTTTCGTTCCTTATGACTGGATAACTCTTTTTGTGGTTGGGGCTATTTCACTGACATTTTCTATAGTTTTCATTTTTGTTCCGTTAACTTGCACTTCTTTAAGACGCGCAAGATGGGAAAGTATGGGATCATATCTTTTATACTTCTCATGCCTTGGCGCGGGTTTTATCATAATCGAGCTTACATTTATCCAGATATTCACCAAGCTTATAGGGTTTCCAACGTATACTTTTGTGACGGTAATCTTTGCTTTGCTATTTTCGGCCGGAGTAGGCAGTGTGATATCAAAAAAAATGCAGTTAAATGTAGGTGGTCGCTGGAAGATTATTTTTTTGGGCATTTTATTTTTTGGGATTATTTTTTTTAGTTTGTACCCACACATATTTCATTTGTTTTTAGGATCCGACCTTCTTATTCGTATTCTCATTGCTGTAGCACTTATATTTCCGTTGGGTTTTTTTATGGGAATGCCCTTTCCTCTTGGTATGGTTAGTCTTGGAGAGATTGCGCCTAAGGGTATACCGTGGGCGTGGGGAATGAATGGGTTTTTAACGGTTTTTGGGGGATACCTGGGTTTAGTAGCTTCAATCTGGCTTGGTTTTAGAGTCGTGCTTTTTGCTGCATTAGGTATTTATCTAATTGCTTTTTTCACTTTTTGGTTGATAAAACTTCGAAGAGTGTCATCTAATTGAAAATATTAGAATTTTACTGATAGATAGACAGTAAGGTTGAGGGTGATATGGACAATGAATATTTTGTCATGTGAAGATTGATAATATCTGGATGCAATAAATGAGGGAGGAATAGTAAAAAATGCTAAATCATTGTCAGCGTTATATTATCATTCGATGTCTGATCATTGTATTATCAGTAGTTTTTGGAATAAATAATACCAATGCCGCAGATAGAGATAATATTGAAAATATTCAAGCAGAGTTGGCATGGGCGGAGTCTGATGGTGAGAATTATGAAATATATTTTAGTAGTCTTAGCAACAATCTATGGACAAAAAAGCTCCAGCTAACAAATAATAATTTTACAAATATTCTTCCGAGTATCAGCTCGGGAAGCGATGGTGTTATATCGATTGTTTGGTCGGCTATTAGTGATTCAAGAAGTAATTTATTTTTTTGTAAATATTTTGGAAATTCCTGGTCAGATCCTGTTCAAATATCAACGAACTTTTCTTCCAATACTTCTCCATGCATTATTGTAGACAATGAAAATATTCCATGGATTGTCTGGGCAGGGTTTGATGGGGAAGATGATGATATCTTCTTCACGAGGTGGGATGGAAATGATTGGGGAATTCCTTCAAGAATAAATAGGGATGACTCATATCCGGATATATTACCCGTGATTGGAATAGATGAGGGAGGAATTATTTGGGTTTCCTGGGCAGGATATGATGGCGATAAGTATAGAAATTATATGAGTAAATGGACGGAGACAGGATGGGAAGATGAAACTATAGCAGAGGGAAAAACTGTATCCCAATTAATGATTATGAAAGAGGCAGATAATATACCTAAACTTCCAGATTTTTTGCATGACTTAGACGTGGCATCTATCCATATCAAAGGAGAATCACCAAAAAGCACCATTAGGCTCCGTGATTTATCAAATGTGTCAAATGTTAACAAACTTTCATACGAGCAAAAAACAGAAATAAATTCAAATCAGGTTTCAGATCAGGTAATTATCGGCTTTGGTGATAGTATTACTCAAGGTGTTCCTTATGTTATTGGGTATGGAGATGGAAGACGTGTTGGAGGATATGAGCCAGAATTAGAATTACTACTTGATGCAGATTCACGGCCATACCAGGTTCTGAACTATGGAATAGGTGGAGAAACAACACCTTGGGGTGTAGGCAGGATTGGTTATAATACCCTTGGTAAGCACAATGCAAAATATATTCTAATTTTGGAAGGAACGAATGATATTATTCTTGGTATTTCACCCGAATCGACAATATACAATTTGGGAGTAATGATCGATAAAAGCCGTGGTTATAATGCAATACCTGTTCTTTCAACACTGACGCCTGATACAAAAGCAGGTAACCCTGAGAAGAATATTCCAACTGTTTACAACCCCAAAATAGTTGATTTATCGGCTGAAAAAGGTGTTACATTGTGTGACCAATACAATGAAACAGTAGGTAATTGGTCATCATTAACATATGATGGTACTCACCCCAATGATATTGGTTATCAAGTAATGGCTCAAACATGGTTTAATACTCTTTCCAAACCCTCAGTGACTACATTAGAGGCAAATTCGATACGGGAAACCACTGTTATATTAAATGGCCTTGTTAACCCTAAAGGGCATAAAGCTTCCTATTATTTTGAGTATGGTCCCACTAAAGATTATGGAGCTACCACAACAAGCATGGATGCTGGTTCAGGAAATAGTGAAATTAACGTAAGCGTTGATTTGACAGGTTTAAACGGAGAAACCATATACCACTTTCGTTTGGTAGCAACAAACTCTTATGGAACATCCTATGGAAACGACATAACTTTTACAACCCCTAATGGCATTGCAACTACGTTGGAGGCAAGTTCGATAGGTGTAATTACTGCTACCCTAAATGGTCTTGTTAATCCTCATGGAATTAACGCTATCTACTACTTTGAGTACGGCACTACAAACAACTATGGGTCTACCACGGCAGTCATGGATGCAAGTTCAGGAGAAGATGAAGTAGCCGTAAGCACTGATCTGAAAGGTTTAGCAGGTGAAACAACATACCACTTTCGATTGGTAGTAACACGCAGTCCTGATACCAGCTTTGGAGGAGATTTGACCTTTACGACATATCAAGGGTCAGGCGGCGGCGGTGGTTGCTTTATTGCTACAGCAGCTTTTGGTTCTTCACTTGAGCCACATGTAATAATGTTGAAGAAGTTTAGAGACAAATATCTAATGGTTAGTGGATGGGGAAGAAAGTTAGTTGAGTTCTATTACAAGACTTCTCCGTCAATAGCTGATGGTATTGCTGATAATGGACCTCTCAAAATTTTGGTAAGAATGTGTCTTTATCCTCTCGTAGGTTTTAGTTACGTAATCCTGAATACGTCTTTGGAGATGAGATTCTTTGTTGTTGGCTTTTTTATCCTTTTTGCAATATGCTTTATAGCTTCGTTAAGGTGGGTAAGACTCAAGAATACCATGTAAGACTAAGGAGTTAGCAGGTACAAAACATAAATAGGGGGCAACAGTAGATCTGTCTGTAATAGCCCCCTTTTTTTAAAACGAAGAGAAAAATATAGAGACTCTTTATAAAAAATTAGTTGGTATACCGAAAATGTTAGATTAGGCATAACAAAATAATTTTTGAGGATGTTGGAAGTACAGATCCAACTTTTGAGGCGTTGTCAAGAACGATTTACAACTGAGATTCGATTTCAAATTTTAGGTGCCACGGACGCAAGCCCATGGGTAACAACTCAAAATAATGAATATGAATTAAATCCATAAAAGGATCTATGTTATGGGGTTGCTGAACGATATTTTTCGAAGGCTTCTGTATATCAAATTATTAGGCAAATTTCCCTTGTTACTAAAGGGGGTATTATCCATTTATAGAGAAGGTCTTGGAAAATCTATTGAGAAAGCGAGATATTATTTAAAAGTAAACAAAAATGTTTTAGCCCTGGGGATGATCAAAGGAGATTACCATCGATGGATGAAAAAAAATAAGTTATCAGAAAAAAAAATAGAGAAGGAAATTGAAGGATTTCAGCATAAACCTAAAATCAGTATAATTATGCCAGTCTTTAATGTGGACCCCAGGTGGCTCATGTTATCAGTAACAGCTGTTCAAAACCAATTTTACAGTAACTGGGAATTGTGTATCGTTGATGATTCTTCAAGTAATCAGAAAACAATTAACTATTTAAAGTCAATACATAATTCGAAGATTAAAATAAAATTTCTCGATAAGAATCAGGGAATTTCCGTTGCATCAAATACGGCGATAGAAATGGCAGAAGGTGAATATGTTGCCTTATTGGATCACGATGACGAGATTACCAAAGATGCATTATTTGAGGTTGTTAAAGCGGTTAATGAAAAAGATCCAGATATGATTTACTCTGATGAAGATAAAGTTGATCGATATGACAATAAAACAAAACCTTTTTTCAAGCCAGATTGGTCACCGGACCTTCTTAGGACTCAAAACTATATATGCCATTTTACCGTAATCAGGAAAGCTTTGCTTGACAGTGTCAAGGGTTTTAGGAAAGGATTTGAGGGTGCTCAAGACCACGACTTATTTCTAAGAGTTTCAGAAAAAACGAATAAAATTCACCATATTTCTAAAGTTTTGTATAGTTGGCGTGAAATAGAAACATCGACTGCATGCAATTCACTTTCAAAACCATATGCTCAAGTAGCTGGATTAAATGCAGTGGATGAACATCTAAATAGAGTTTTTGGAAATGGAGCGCTGGCAAAAGAAAGTGAGTATCTATTTGTATATGATACAAGATTCACGCTCAGCAATGGGCCATTAGTCAGTATTATTATACCTACAAAGGATGGGGTAGGTTACCTAAAAACTTGTGTAGAGAGTATATTAACCAAATCAACCTATAGTAATTATGAGATAATAATATTAGATAACAATTCAGAAAAAACAGAGACAAAAAGCTGGCTTAAAGAGATAACAGATAGATATTTAAAGATAAGAGTGATAGATGCTTCCTACCAATTTTGTTGGTCAAAATTGAATAATCATGGAATTGCAGAGGCAAATGGAGATGTATTTATTTTTCTAAATAATGACATAGAAGTAATTTCAAATGATTGGATAGAAAGATTAGCCGAACAGGCTATTAGAGATGATGTTGGAGCTGTAGGACCACTTTTACTCTATAAAGATGGAACGATACAGCATGCAGGTGTAGTCGTGGGGCTTGGAGGATGGGCTGACCATATTTTTAAAGGCATGAAACCAATTCACATTGGATCACCTTATGTATCACCTATGGTAAAAAGAAATGTATTGGCAGTAACTGGTTCTTGTATGGCCATATCAAGAAAAGCTATAGATAGAATTGGAAAATTTGATGAAAACTTTATGGTTTGTGGAAGTGATGTAGAGATTTGTCTCAGGGCGTATGAAAAGGGCTTGCATAATATCTATGACCCATTTGTGCGGTTATATCATTTTGAATCAAGGACGAGAATTCCAGATAATATACCGGATTGTGATTTTGAGATGTCGAAAAAGCACTACAAAAAATACATTGAAGATAGCGGTGATCCTTACTTTAATGGAAATTTATCATTAGACAATACAACACCAATGTTGACTAATTGAAAAGCCTTGTGCAAACGATTTTGAATAGTTTTAGTTAAAATGGGCATCATGAGCAAGAAAAAGTACTTTTTACGAAAATAGAAATATTACGAAAATAGAAATGTTGAATAGAATCGCTAAGGTATTAAAAAAGAGCAATATTGCACGACAAATGTATCGAATTTATAAGGGAATAGATTTTTCCTATTTAATACTACAAATTACACCAATAATAGTTAAAAATACTAAATTTGATTTTGAAAGGATTAATTTATTAGTCCCTTCGATAAATAAAGAGCATTTCTATGGCGGGGTATCTACAGCCTTCAAAATATTTGATGAAATAATAAAAAAAGCAAATAAACACACGAAAGCTCGGATTATATTAACAGATGCTAGGCCTAACAAAGAAGCTATAGCCGAATTTAGCAAATATCAACTTGTTTCTTTTGATGATGACACAGACGCAAAATACCAACTCTTACCGGTCAACAACAAGTATCAAAAAAATATTTTTGTTACAGAAAACGATAAGTTTATCGCAACTGCATGGTGGACAGCCTATTCCTCGCAAGAGATAATCCGTCAACAACTAAAGTTATACAATCAAGATTACCACAAACTGGTTTATATTATACAGGATTTTGAACCGGGTTTTTATAATTGGTCAAGCCATTTTGTTTTAGCGGAATCTACATATAGATCGGAGATACCTACAATTGCGGTTTTTAACTCATCACTATTAAAGAGCTTTTTTAATGCCAGAGAGTATAAATTTTTGAAAGAATATTATTTTGAACCACAGATGAATGAAAAATTAAAACAACATATAGATTTTAAACCTATTAGGAAAAAAAAACAAATATTAATATATGGCAGGCCTTCAGTAGATAGAAATTCATTTAGTCTAATTATCGAAGCCTTGAGAATAATTGTGTATAAAAAACCGGATATTCATGAATGGGTTTTTTATTCTGCTGGTGAATCACACTCAGATATAGCCTTAGGAAATGGAGTAGCTCTCCAATCAATGGGAAAATTAAGTTTAGATGATTATGCAAGAATTCTAAAAGAGAGCGCAATTGGTATCTCTCTTATGATTTCACCTCATCCTAGCTATCCGCCATTAGAAATGGCACATTTTGGAGTATTAACTATTACTAATAGTTTTGCTAACAAAGATTTATCCAAATGGCATCAAAATATCATTTCTATTGATATATTAGCACCGGAAACCTTATGTAATACTCTAAGTAGGGTGATAGAAAAATATAACAATAATTGCAATATAGGATGGGAAGGAAAGAGTTCTACTAAATATGTAAATAATGAAACGAATTTTGGTTTTATCGATAATCTTATGAATGATATGCAAAACATATAATGAGAGCACCTTCTGACGGGATGCGATAAGACTGTTGTAAAGTGTTTAAAGATTGGTATTGTGAACCAATTGAATTTTAACATGTAAAGATTGATAATCTGAATGCAATACATGAGGGAGGAATAGTAAAAAATGCTAAATCATTGTCACTGTTATGTTATCATTTAACATTTAATCATCGTATTGTCAGTAGTTTTTGTAATAAATAACACCAATGCTGCAGATCCAGCTAATATTGAAAATATTCAAGCCGAACTAACATGGGCAGAGTTTGATGGCAAGAATTATGAAATTTTTTATAGTGATCTTAGCAACAATCTCTGGACAGAAAAGGTCCAGCTAACAAATAATAATTTTTTGTTTTTTCATCCTAAAAATAAACTAATGGTCTAAAACAGCTATTATTGAGAACTATTATAGAAATATGTGCTAATAAAAGAAAATAAACATTTGTTTCTATGGTTCAAAAAAGCAATTTCCTATCACCAATGCAGGATGGGTTGAGGTGGATAGCTGTATTCTAATCCCGCCAATTTGCCCCTTTTGGGGCAATACATCCTCCAAAGACCTGTCTTTACCTCGTTGCTTTGAGACATTACCGTCCAACGAATTCCACAAAAGGTCTTTAACCACAATATCATACAGGCTTTGTGTGCTTGACACACAACGACAGTTTCCCTATACTTCTTCCCACAAGAAAGGAGTTCTTATCAATGATGAACCGTGCACTGGGATATTTCGGAATAAATGCTGGCATCGTTATCTTTGAAAACAGTGTATGCACCTATGAGAAAATTTTGAATCATTTGGGATTTAAGGTATGCATATTTTAGGCATCTCTTGTTTTTACCACGATAGCGCTGCCTGTTTTGTTAGAGATGGGGCGATCCAGGCCGCAGCTCAGGAGGAGCGATTCACACGGAAAAAGCATGATCCAAGGTTTCCTAAAAATGCCATCAACTACTGTCTGGAGAAGGCATGCGTTTCGAGCAAAGACTTGGATTACGTCGTCTTTTATGACAAGCCATTCCTGACATTTGAACGTCTCCTCATGAGCTACTTGACGGTTGCCCCTAAAGGCCTTCGATCCTGGCTTGAAGCTATGCCATTGTGGCTCGGGCAGAAACTCAATATCCCAAAGGTTATAAAAAGAGAAATAGGATATGAAGGAGATGTGCTCTATACGGAACACCATGAATCCCATGCGGCTTCAGCATTTTATCCCTCACCTTTTAACGAGGCAGCCATTTTAACCATTGATGGCGTGGGGGAGTGGGCCACGGCAAGCTATGGATTTGGAAAGGATAAGGACATTACTCTCCTAAAAGAACTCCATTTTCCGGATTCTCTGGGGTTGCTCTACTCTGCTTTTACTTATTTTACAGGGTTCAAAGTCAACTCGGGAGAATACAAGCTCATGGGTCTAGCTCCCTATGGTGTGCCCCGGTATAAAGACCTCATCTTCTCTGAACTGGTAGATCTTAAAGAGGACGGCTCCATCCGGTTAAATCTTTCTTACTTCGATTTTTTAGGGGCCTTGCGCATGACCAACAGGCGATTTGCCAAACTGTTTGGTGGCTTTCGCCGCAAGCCGGAGACGGAAATTACACAGAGAGAAATGGACATTGCCGCAAGCATCCAAGCTGTTACCGAAGAAATTATCCTGAGAATGGCAAAGCACGTACATAAAGAAACGAAACAGACAAACCTTTGCCTTGCTGGTGGTGTAGCCCTTAACTGTGTTGCCAACGGCCGCATATTGCGGGAAGGTCCCTTTGAAGATATCTGGATACAACCTGCTGCTGGCGATGCAGGTGGTGCAGTGGGCGCCGCACTATCGGTATGGCACCGTTATCTTGGAAACAAGAGACCTGACCCTAAAGGATATGACAGCCAGCAAGGTTCATATCTTGGACCTTCTTTTTCTAATGGAGTAGTCAAAGAATTCCTTAAAAGCAAAGGTTGCCTCTATCATAAGCTCGACGGGGTTGAGAGACCAAGGACCATTGCCAAGCTGATCGATGAAGGAAAAATAGTGGGATACATGGCGGGGCGTATGGAGTTTGGGCCAAGGGCTTTGGGGGCAAGGAGTATTCTTGGAGATCCTCGGCGAGAAGAGACACAGAGGGTGATGAATCTGAAGATAAAGTATCGTGAATCCTTCAGGCCTTTTGCACCAACAGTTTTGGAGGAAAAAGTTTCGGAATATTTTGAGATAGATCGGCCAAGCCCCTATATGCTTTTGGTTGCCAAGGTCCAGGAGAACAGACGGTTTCCCCAACCATCCGGAGAAGGCATGAACATCCTGGAACGTCTCAAACACAAGAGAAGTGACATTCCCGCCATAACACACCTCGACTATTCAGCTCGGATCCAGACAGTAAACCAAAATCATAAGCCTGATTATCATAAAATAATATCGGAGTTTGAAAAACTGACAGGCTGTGCCGTGGTCGTAAACACCAGTTTTAACGTCAGGGGGGAACCAATCGTCTGTACACCTGAGGATGCGTACAAATGCTTTATGCGGACGGAGATGGATGTCCTGGTTATGGAAGATTTTATCCTGTTTAAAGAAGAACAACCTCCCTGGAAAGAAGGAAAAGAGTGGAGAAATGAACTCATCCTCGACTGATATCAAAGAAATACGAAAATTCGGACTCATTGCCCTTATCTTCTTTGGATGCCTGTGCGCCTTGGGGCTTTGGAGCAAGAAGCCTCTTCCCGCTTATCTTTTCGGCTTCATGTCTATCCTCGGGTTTAGCTTCATTTTGATCCCTTCACGATTAAGGCCTGTCTATGCTGTTTGGATGAAAATTGCTCATTTCTTGGGCAGAATTGTAACCACCTTGATGCTCACCCTGGCATATTATCTGGTGGCCACCCCTTCAGCGCTGATAAAGCGCCTTTTTGGCGGTACACCCCTTTCTCTCAAGCTTGATAAAAACATTTCAACTTACTGGGTCGTTCGCGCTGAACCTGCACAACCAAGGGAGCGGTTCATAAAACGTTATTAAGGAGAAAAGTATGTCGAATCAATCCATCATCACCGAATTCTTGGAGTTTTTGAAGCTTCGAAAGCGATATTGGTTGCTCCCTATCGTTCTGGTGCTTTTCCTGTTGGGCGCTCTGATTGTTTTCACCGAAAGTAGTGTTGTCGCGCCGTTTATATACGCCTTGTTCTAGGAGGACTGAGATCGCTATAGATTTGAGGCTCATACCTGAGAGGGAGTCATCCGGGGGCGCCGGGCGGTCGCCGGGGGAGAGGCTCGGTCGCTGGGTGCTGGGGGGGATCCTTGCCGCCTCACTGCTGTTGCTCGTGCTCTTCTCGACCGAGATTGCGCTGTTGCTGGCGGAGCAGAACGACCGCCGCCGGCTGGATCCCTTATTCAGGAGCAATCTCTTCGCCGCCAGCGCCGAGCACGCCTACGAAGGATCGCTCTGGAAGAAGCGCTGGCATTCCTACCGACCGAACGCCCGCTTTTCACGCCGGGTCGGCGAT
>Ga0233413_10000192_pt1 | contig 32631 bp, 47 predicted proteins | sample Na_anoxic_6_MG_FD_189019 | JGI IMG/M metagenome (GOLD analysis project Ga0233413, IMG submission 189019) | Seawater microbial communities from Saanich Inlet, British Columbia, Canada - Na_anoxic_6_MG | ecosystem: Environmental > Aquatic > Marine > Inlet | place: Canada: British Columbia...
CCGCACCAAAGTTTTTATTAAAAGCCGTGTTTTCTGTAAAGTCTGCTTTCGCTCCTATCTCCGCTGGCGTTGGGAAAGTCATTACTACATCTGTAGCCGTACCTCCTACACCGTCACCCGTTACCGTATCAACTCCACCCGTTGCACCTTCTGGTACATAATCTAAAGCACTCCAAACGTCTACACCATTTGCGAATTTAAAGCGAGGCTGATCTGTCGAATCGTAGAACAAATCAGAAGTGACTAGGATAGTTTTGTTGGAATAAACCGTTGAATCAACTGCCCATTCCGCCGCCGTTTGAGTTACTATGTTTCCTTGTATGTTTATCGTTGGCATTATCTTAAATTTATAGTTATATCCGTACCGTCTACCGTTACATTCTCGCCCGTATCTACACCGTCGAAAAATAAATCATAGTCATAAGTTTCCGAAACATAAGAGTAAGTTCCACCGCTAGGAACATTTTCTACAAATACGTCATTTTCAAATATAGAAACTGGCGCGCATTCTGACGGGGGAGGTGTTACCCCTGACATAGGGATAGCACATTTATTGTATCTAAAGCCTTGTTTAATCTTTAAATCAACCCAACATCCAGTTACTAAATCATCCCAATCATCCTCGAATGTTTGAATACTTGTTGATTTGATTAAATTTAATTCGGGATAGTTTAAATCTTTAGCCCAAAAAGAAAGCAAGTCCGTTGCGCAGTCTATCATGTTAGACTTTGCTTCTGTATAGTTAACCGTTAATTGGTCTTCTTCGCGATCTTTTAAAGTCGCTACTTGTTGAACAAAATAAACCCTAAAGTTAAACTCGAAGTCTCTATCGTTAACCGTACTAGAAAGGTCTTCTACCCACATAACTGGATAGTTAAACCAATCTTGTTTAGAATGTTGCGTTAACTTATACGCTTCACCGTTGCCGAACGTCTTTATTTGATGATGCGCTTCCGCAAACTCTTCGTTTAGGCTTATTATTTTGTTGTAGGTTAGCATAATATTCAACTATCTTTTTATCAATCTTTTTAAAACTACTCATCTGGATTCGTTGTATAAAGGTATTTATTACACTTTGGCATAGCGGTTGATCCTAAGAATACAGAGGTAGTAGGTTTTGCGCTTTCTGGTAATAAATCATCGCTTTCGGACGTTATTAAGTACAAAGGATACAAATCTGTATTCGCACAAAGATAAGCCGTTAGACGCTGGCTAAAATACTCTGCTTTCTTTTTAAACCTATTCTCTACTCTTGCTAATTGCTTTAAGTCTACGGGATTGCTAAAATCTGAACGCTCTGTAGAAGTTCCAACGTTACGCATTTTGAATAATAACGATACTTGCAACTCGTAAACAACCCAATAAAGTAAGGAGTCCGCAATATAATCGTTTACCAATGTTAAATCGTCTCCCGCTAAAGTTGACGCCACGACCTTACTATTAATGTCGTCGTATAGTTGAGTACCTAAATACGATTCAATATACTGCTTTTGACATTGCCAAATAGTAGGCTGTATCAACTTCATGTCTACGTTATCGTCTATAACGCTGTTTTCTTTTACGTACTTCTCTGATATAAATAAACCTCTTGCCATTATATTAAACCTTTATCAATCTTATATTGAGTCCTTAAACTCTTAGCCTCCGAGCTATGGGGGCGTTCTATTATAGCCTCTAAGGTCATTTCTAGTATATCCTTTTTAGCTTTTAAACGTTGGTAACTACTTACCTTCTTCTTACTAATCTTTGTTCCCATATATGCCTGCAAAACGGAACGTGTCTAGCAGGCTTTGAGCCTTCTATCGTTCTCCATCCTCCGCGAGTTGTGAATACGTCCATCTTTCTACCACCAGGATAAGTCATTCTATTATTCATTGACTTAATTTCTTCTAGCGTCCAAGACTTAAACTTACTTTGTATTACTAAATTCTTACAGAAGTCTCTAGTAGTATCTATAATATCGCCTCCGCTTACGTCATTTCGTTTAACGTACTTGTAAACTACAAAAATCTCATCTTTCTTAGACTCTTCTTCTCCGCTTTGCGTTATATCTCCGTCGTCTGTTAAATAACCTTCTTCGGTTAAGTTAACGATTGATTCGTTATACTTTTCTTCGCTAATCTTTAAACTCTTTTGTATGTCCGAAGGCTTTGCCCCACCTATCAAAAGTTTAAGAATTGATATTTCTATCTTTGTTGCAAACTCTTGTTTATACTCTTCTTCTTTGCTAAATGCGTCTTCTGTTCCCAAAATTGGAACTTGCCTAGAATGTATAAATTCTAGTTCGTCATCGTTTAATCCGCAGTTAGAAAACATCTCTAATAGTTGATCGTCTTTACTCATTTCAACGTTAGTAACTTCTTTAGATTCTGGTCTTTTAGCTGGATAACCTATTCTTTCGCGTCTTTCTTCAATAGTTAATATCTGTGCTATTTCCCCTTCGCTTGCTTGTGCCGTTGTAGGGCGTTTTTTAACTATCACAACTTGTCCGCGTATTTCATTGAAGTGCGCAACGTTTGTAAAATAGTCCTCAAATATCTTTTGTTTAGAATCTACATAGCTATTCTGCCATTCTTCAACCGCTACCCGTTTCTCGTCCGCATTATTGCTCCATCCTCTATCACCTTTTAAGCCCGCTATAACTGGATCAACTCCATGACCTGTATAAATTTCGTCGCGTATAGTATTGTTTAAGTTGATAAATCTATCATCTTGACCGTTGGCGTTAAGCGGTGTTATATCTACCGCACTATCCTTATCCTCGTTGAAAGATTTAATAGATTTCCCTGCGTTATCTGTACCATGTAATACCGCGTCAAAATTAGCGACTATATCGCGCTTTTGCTCTTCGCTAGGATCACCGTTATAGAAGTTAATTAAGTACCCACTAGTAAACCCGTTCTTGACGTTGTTTATAGTGAAGTTACTTATCTCGTAATCCGCAGCAATATACGGTACGCTAGCCAGGTAGTCAGGTAAAGGATAGACTCCTAAATCTGGTCTATACTCCTTATAATAGAATAAGTATCTTTTGTTTTTATCTGGTGTTTCGTTAGGGTTAAATTCCTCAAACTCTACAAAGTCTTCATTATTGTGCGGCTTTCTAGACGACCAATCGGAAGTGTAATAGTAAGTAGGTCTATTCCAATCTTGTAACTCTTCATTCCAAACGAGCTTAGATACGCGGATATTTGAAAAGTCTATGTGATACGGTTCTACCTTATCACCTCCTTTATTAAATACCATCTCGTTAGCAAACCCACCAAAAATAGATAAGTCGCTTACCGACCTCTCAAAAACTTTAGAGTTTTCTAACTTAGCAACAAAACCGCCAAGCTCTATTTTGTCTTGAAGACTTAAACCAGCACCGCCAAAGTTTAATCCTTGACCTTTAATATAAGAACACTTCTTATTTATTATAGCGTTGTTCTTAGGGCTTGAATTATAAAGATGGATTAAATAGTCAGGGTATCTATTTTTCCACTCGTCATCGTTTCCATATAGAACCCAATCGACTGTATTACGTTCCTTAAATTCTGGTGTTTTATGAGCGTCGAACTTCAATAAATCAACCCCGTTAAAAAAATATAAATTAGAAAGGCTCATGTGCTATATAAGTTACGTTTATTTCGTGTTCTATGTATTGGTTTGTAGAAAAGTCCGCAAGTATCATTATCCCTCGTTCGACTATTGCACCGCTTAAATCGGGATCTAAATTCGTTGTACTCTCTTGTTCTCTTATTGTATAGTGATATCTTCCAGCGTTGAATAAAACTAAAGAACTATTTAGCCTATCGTCTACACCTTCGGTAATATTAAAAAGGTTTGCTCTAGTTCTAGCCGCTCCTGGCGTGCTTTGATCCGCACAAATACAAGTATTCGACTGTTTAGTTAAATCACTCGTGAACTCAAATAAATAAGTCGGGCTACTTATCGTCGTCTTCTCCGCTAGAGTCAGTACTACGTTTTGCGTTTCTTCTCCCTTTTTTAGTCTTATTTGGCTCATCCTCAAAAATATTTAACCCTAGTTTCTTATATAGTTCTTCTTTCCCTTCTTCAATTAAAACCATCCCGACTTTAGAACCATGACGAACTCCGATAAATTCTTTTTTAATTTTCATACAATATACAAAAAAGGAGGTAATTAACCGAAATTAACCACCCCCTAAAGTTAAACAAATTAAGCAATAGTTAACCCAGCTACTACCGCAGCATCAACCGTATAAGGTGCGTTCCCAGATCGAGCCGTAAAAGTCAAAGTATGACCGTTAGCGTCGTTCATAGCCGTACCAGTTTGACCAGTCGCCCCGTTAAGGTCTGCGCCTTTATCAATACCGATTGCCCAGTATAAACCGTTATTGTCTTTTACGATAATAACGTTAGGTTTTCCAGCGACTAGCTTAAACTCTACGAATTTAGCCGCGCTCATTTTCATCATTGGAAGAGTTACAACCGTTTCGTAAATTTGGTTGCCGTTCTCTTTACTCATTGTCGTAACAAAGTTAGCCGCTTCTTTTTTCATATAGTATCTATAGAAATTAGTAAGCGCAACTTGTGTTAATGTAGTGATCTCACCAGCAGCAATTACAGTAGCGGTAGCGTCGATGTCGTCAAATTGGGTAATTAAAAATTCCCCTTGCTCAATACCTCCTAAACCGTCTTCGCATTCTTCGGTGAAACCAGTAGTTAATACACAACTCATATTATTTATTATTTTAAATAAAGGGGGAATCTCACCCCCTTTAAATTATTATCTATCTATTATGGTACTAAAGTAAACTCTACTACTTGCTCAGTAAAGAAAACCTCGCAACCTCTTGTCCATTCAGCATCTACCAAGATTTTCTTGTTAGTTACTGGATCAATTCGATATTCAAAATCTCCGTCATTCTCTCCGTCCATACCGATAACTAAGTTAGTCGGGTAAGTGATAAACGCGCGGTCTAAAGTTCTCAATCCGTAAGTAGGACGTAAACGCATAGTAGTACCGTAGTACAAAGTGTCGCCATCTTGTGATACGTAGTGATACAAGTTAGCTGCTTTCAAAGCAGAGATATAAAGATCGTACCAAGTAGTCGGGATGTAACAAACTACGTCATCACGCTCTCTTAACTCCTCTGTACGTGCTAACCACATACCCTCTAATACGTCTAAGATATTTGAAGCGTCTACACCAGTTGCAACAGTAATAGCTCCTGTGTTACCGTTAACAGGTGAACCTGCGTCGATAGCCTTAATCCATCCGTCGTAACGTTGTAGGTTAACTGTAGCCGAAAGAGTATCTCCTTGCCAATCTGCTACGTCAGTAGCTTGTAACCACTTCTTAGACTTCTCTTCAAAGTAAATAGCAGCGATCTCTTCTGGCATTACTTGTTTACCTTCCATTGTACCCTGGCGCAATAAAATCTGCGTCCATTTGTTACGAAGGTCATTCAAGCATAAATCCTCACTAACTGCGATAGGTGCTACTGTGATTGAACGATTAGTAAAAGTAGTAGTACCACTTGCAGTACGCGAACAGTTATCTCCGTCTTGGAAAACTACATCTGTCTCCATGTAATGAAGGTTGCTAGTACCTTTTAATCCTACTTGTTTTGTGGCTTCTCCAGCCGTTAATTCTGGTGATACTTGTAACTCACCAATCAAAGGAAAATCTCTATCCTCAATATATGCCGCTAAGGCTGATACATCAAAACTCATTTTTTTCTATTTTAGTTGTTTTGTAAAAATATGTTCCCTTTTTTCTCTTTCTTAAAAGGGTTGAATTGTTTCTTAACTGGCTCTTTGCTTGGCTCGTCAAGTAACGTTTTAAAAACCTCTTCCGAGAAGTCTTTAAGTTTGTTGAACTCGTCTTTTGATTCGTTTTTGTTTTCTGTAAATTCCGCTTTCAAAGCTTCGTTTTCTTCTTTCAAAAACTTAACAGTCTCTTCGAGTTGCGCGATCTTTTCAAAAATCTTTTCAGATTCGATACGCTCAATAATCTTCTTAACTTGCGCTTGCTCTGGTGTAGATTTGTCAGCCATTGGCTCTTCTTCAACCACTACTTCTGGCTCGTTAATCGCTGCGATAATTCCCGCTTCTTCAATAACGATAACTCTACCGTCTTCTAGTTCATGCTCACCTACTGGTGCAGGTTGTGGTTCACCGTCTAACATAATTACTACCGCTGCTCCAACTTCTACCGCTGGCTCAATAGTTAACTCTGTTTCACCGTCAACTAACAAAACGCTTTCAAAGCCCTCTTTTTTAGGCTCTTCAATTTTCACTTCTTCTTCTTTATTGAAGAAAGAAACTACTTTATCTTTTAACTCTTCTTTAGTCATATTTATATTTATTAAATCCTTTAATTTACTTGCGAATGTCTCCGCTGGACGTTCAAAGAAACGCCCCTCTATTGAGAACCCTTTAAAAGTTCCCTCTAGTACTTTATTCCATACGTCGTCATTTTCCACCTTCATAGAAATAAACCACGAACCGTCAGGCTCTTGTTTAAATCCTTCTGGAGCTTTAATGCCGCGTTCTGAATCAATGATAAAAGACTCACATACAAAAACACCCTCAGCGAACTTACCGCTTTGATGCATCTCGTTTGTGTTAGTCATTAAGTTGTTACGGTGGAAGTTTAGCCATATCTTTTCAATATTGCCCTTTCTGAATGTTACGTTATAGTAACCTCTTCGCTCGTCGTATCTAGGTATCTCTAAATCGGCTATCATAGCGTAGCCCGAAACAATACGTCTTTCTTTAGATTGTATCTTAAAATTTTGGTGCTTATTAAAAGCTATCCAATCCGACTCAATAGCGGGCTCATCCACTAAAGCTATCTGAAACTCCTTTTGATCCCCGTCAGGGATATCTAAAATAAATAAGTCCATACGTCTACTAAACGATAACAGAATTACTTATGTACTTTTTTTTGATAGATTATACAAGAATCCCTTTACCCCTTGCATAATAGATAGAGATTGTTTAATCAAAATAGATTAACTCACATAGAAAGCATTTGTACCCCTTACGTTATTTTAAACGTGCCGATTAGCATTATTACGGCTTTTTACTCAGTTTTATGTTCAACTTAAAAAAGTCCTGCAAGTCCTCGTTGATAGGTTTGGATCAGAGCGAGAATTTTAAAACCGTCTTTCTATGTGTAACTAAATCGTTTCTGAATTGGGTTTGTTTTTTATACGGTTGCCCCAAGGTAAAGCCGTTGATTCGGTTATTATATCTTTTATCGGTTACTTTTAATAAATAAAAGACGAGGGAAGCTAACCGAAAACTCCACCATTACGTGCAAGCCCTCGAGTACAAATATACAAAAATATTTTAAATAAAAAACGCCCTACCGAAGTAGGACGCCAAACTATGAAAAACAAAATCAATTTATGAATTACAAATATAATAAATTTAATCAATTAAAGCACGTATATTAATAGTTCTTCTATCTACTTCTCCAAATCTTTTATGGTACGTTATTACTTTGCTATCTCTACCGCTTAACCAACCTCCACGACTAGCGTAAGCATCTTTAGCCGCTAGCGTTCTATGTTGCTCAATTACCATCAAGTTAGTTTCTTTGACTTGCATATTATGTAAATGCCCCGTATGAGCGTAAACGTTTTTAGACCTTCCAAATTGCTCTTTGAACTTTGCAGTAAATACCGTGTCAATATTGTTTAATTTTCTTTTGTGTCCGTGGTGATAGAATAATACAGTTTCGCCCCACTCAATGCAGTAATACGGATCGGGGCTAGTGTCTATTATAACTCTTGGCTCGTTCTCGTAGAACGCTGCAAACATCTCACGTAACCAAATAGAGCTGGATTCGTCATGGTTACCCTCTGCCATTATTACGTTAACGGTTTGATACTTGTCTAGTAGCATATTTATCACTTTTCTAGAAACTCTTATAGCGATTCTAACAAGTTTACTGAATCTAGTGTCAGCATCTAATACGTGTTTGCTTTGAGGTGTTACGGCTAGTATACCATCCCAATGTAGAAAATCCCCAAGTTGAGCAAAAATACAAGTACTTGCAAAAGGGCTATTTGTTATCGCATAACGGAAGTAATTCAATAAAACTTCTTCGGCTATTTTCAAATCCCAATCCGCGCCCGTTTCCTCTCCCCATGCCATCATACCCAGGTGAAAGTCTGTTAATGTATATTGGTTGATTAACTCGCTTTCAACGATAGGCATTTTATACTCCCTTGGCTTAACGGGTTTAATGTCTTCTATTAAAGCCTGTACCGCTTCTCTAGCCGCCTTTAGTCTTGTTTCTTTATCTACTTCGGTCTTAGTCCATTCCATGACTAAATTACCGTCAGCGTCTTTTAAAGTTGATTTGCCTTTTATAATTAAATGCTCTCCCCTTATTCGTTTAAGTTCTTGGTATTGATCAAACGTTATAGTATATTTCGGGTTTCCTTTACTTGGTTTCTTTTTAGGTTTTAACCCTAGTTGATTTGCTTCTTCTTCGGTTAATCTAATGTTTGTACCTGCCATAGTTTTGAATTTGCACCTAAAATACAAATATTTTTTGACTTAACCGAAAGTAGCTTGCTGCTTTATATTCGCTACTGTGTCTTGTGTATTTGTTATGTCTTGTTCTAGTACGTAAACTTTTTGAGGTATATCTAGGAAAGTACTACCCGAGTCGAATTGGTTATTATCTGGCGCGTCTTGTGCTGCTCCTTCGGTATCTGGTACGTCTATATCACCGCCTCCGCTTATTGAACTAACGTTAGGAAGAGGCGCACGTAATATTGTTGCAACTTGTGCAAACGCTCCTAATACCGTAGCAATTTGTGCGGCGATAAATAAAGGCGTAGCAACTACCGCACCTGGAGTAGTAGCGGCATCTTTAGCAGCACCAGCAATAGCCGAACTAATAGCACTAGCCGTATCAATAGCAACTTGTGCAACTGCGAAAGCTTTTCTAATTTGCGCATCCCTTTTTAATCTTTTTGCTTCGTCCTTAGAAAGTTTCTCCCCTGCTTGTTCTTTCGCTTTTATCCGTTCTATCTCCGCACCAAAAGCTAGATCGTTAAGAGCGTTTAAAGAGTTTAAAGATTGTTGTGCTATTGCTATTTTTTTATCTCTTGATTCCTCTTCTTTTGCTATTTCTTCTAGTCGATCTTGCTCCTTTTTTTCTTTCGCTTGTTCGTCTAGTTCATCTTGTTTATCTTTAAACTCTTGTCGAATATCAAATAACTCCGCTTCGCGCGCCATTTCAAGTATGGCTATATCTTCTCCGTATAACTCAGCTTCTGCAATTAAATTATGATATTTAGTCCTAACCTCATTCTCTTGAGTTTGTTGATCTTGTTCAAACCTATCATAGTATTCGCTTTCAATTTTACTTAGCCTATCGTAAAAGTCTTTTTCTTTGTTCTGGTACTCTTTATTGCTTTTGGCTTGGTTTTCAATTTTTTTGTTTAAATGGTCTTTTTCTTTATCTTCCTCTTCTTCTCTTCCCTTATCCGCTATCTGCGATCTCTTTTGTTGTTCACTTCTTTTTAGTGCGGTTATTTCAGACTCTGACTCTGCTACGTTTAATTGTATTGATTCAGCAATCTCATTCGCTTGACTTTCTAAATTTTCCAAGTCAATACCTTGCGCTTTCATCTGCGCCCTAAACGCTTCTTCCGTTAGCCCTGAAAACTTTAACCTTTCTTCCCACTTTTTACGCTGAAGGTCTACGTAACTATTAAACTCATCTAAATAAGATTGTTGGATAGCTAGATTATCTTCCAAAACTTGTAGCCTTAAAGCATAGGAAGATTTACCCTCGTTCTCTAAGATTCTAATTTTCTGGTTGTTAATATCTATCTCGTCTTGCTTTGCTTTTCTAAAAGCTTTAGCTTGCTCGGTATTGGCTTTTATTTGTTCGTTTATTCTATCTAAATTAGCCTTATGTTCTTTAGATCGTTGCTCGGCTAGTTGTTCTTCTGTAACTGCTTGTTCTTGAAGCGTACCAGTTAAGAATTGAATAAGCGTTATAAATGGCTTAACCGCACTTTCTAAGAAATCTAAAACAGATGCTTTAACAGAATCAAAGTTTTTAACTAATGCTACTATACCAGTAATTAACAAACCTACTGCGGTAACGATTAATCCGATAGGGTTAGCCTTTAGAACTACATTAAATGCTTTTTGCGCGATAGTAGCCGCTTTCGTGGCAACTAACATGGCTTTCTCAACAACTAGCCTACCCTTGTCTACTATAAAGTTTTTAGCCTTAATTATACCGCTTTCTTTATCTAAAGAGTTTAGTAACTTTCGCGCAGATGCTACGCCCTCAATAGCACCCTTAAACGCCATTGATACACCTAACGCTTTTTGTATGTTCTCGGCTATTTGTTGTAAAGTGTCGGACTCACCACCAAGCAGAACGAACGCGCTGGTAACATCTCCGACCGCACCCGCTACACTTCCTAATTCAGAAGCTTGTTGCTCAACGTCTAAAGCCTCGTAACCTAGCTCCAAGTTCTTTAGTTCCTTGTTGTTCCTTACTAACTCCTTACGTAAATCCTCGTACTGCTGCGTACCTATTTCGGTTTTAGAGAGTTCTTCGTTTACGTCTTGGACTCTTTTTTCTAAATCCGCTAAAGTCTTAGGAGCGTCTCCAGCGTCAAGGTTTAATTTAAATGCTACGTTTTCTGCCATTATAGGTAAGTGTTTTCAATTAATAAAAGTTCAAATTCAACCGCTATCGATACCGTGCCACCGCTTGTGTAACTTGCAAGAAATCCAATATCTGTATATTCTGAATATGATTCGTTCGCCTTATGTTTAAATTGATAAACATTTGATGCACCTGTATAAATGCTTTCAACTTTCATAATTCCCGTATATGGAGATGATACATCGTTTGCATCTGACCTATTAAAAAAATAAAGGTTTGCAGATTTATTTCCATCAATGGAAAAAATTTGTGATAATATGAACGCCGTATATCCTGCAGGTACGGTGTATGCTCCTATTAATGATTCTCCTGCGCCAAAAGCTGTTGTAATTGTCGGAATGGTCGCCCATGTTGCTCCACCTCCTGCGCCTCTCAAGGTTAATGTTCCTCTTTGTGATGCTTGCGCTTGATTTGCATATCTACCCGATTCGCTCACATACATTCCAAAAACGCGAATAAATTGATTTGATAATGAAACGGGTGTTGTGCCGTTCAATGTGACCTGTTCTGTTTGTAAATTCCAAGACGAATCCAAGCCCTCAACAGTTACTTTATGCGCCCCGTTTCCGCTTGGCTGATCTTGTGATTGATTGGATAAAATTTCAAGACTAGCCGCCGCTGTTGGTGTCTGATAATTACCACCATTACAAACAGGAGCAAGCGTTGATGTCACTGCCGTATTTTTGCCGAATTGATGAACGATTGAATGTCCAGGAACTTGTCCTTTTGAAACCTGAACTAGCCAATCTGTTGTACCGAAATAACTCATAATTAAATTATAATAAAATTAGTGCCGTCGTATTGAACGGCTGCATTATCGTATAGCGTTAAAACATTAATCGATGATGAACCGTCGATAGTTCCACCGCCTACCGATATTATTAATTGATTTGATGCGCTAAACTTTTTAAAGTTCCATATTTGCCCCTCTTTATAAATCTCCCCTACTAAATTAAATGTCATTGTTATATCACCCCCAGAAGTATCACAAATATAAGTTAGAACGTCGCTCTGTACCGTTTGACTAGCCGTTACCGTTTCTACTGCCGTTGGCAAACTTATTTGATTAGGGTTAACCTTTTGACCTCCGATATAAGTTACTCCCGATTCCGTTACCGTTACTCCGTCAGTATTAATTAATACAACGTCTGCCAATCCCGCGGATATTACGTTATTGTTAGAGTCTATTAAAGTCGCTCCATCTACACCAGAGTAAACCTGGTTACCATCCCCTTTGATACTTACGTTAGTCGCTTTAATACTTACAAAGTTGTCCTCTCCCGTTACTTCGTTTGTTCGCGCGTTGTAGTTATTACCGTCTTGTTGTGGGCTTTGTGTAATCCCTTTTAATGGACTAAACTCTTGTTGGTTAACTTCTCCCCCCGTTGTACCGTCATCGGTTTGAGGCTCGAAAGGACTACCCCCACCATCGGCAGGTACTAACGTAGGTTTAAACGGGCTAACCTCTTTTAGTTTCAAGAATACGCATTTAGTTAACTCGTTAGATGTAGGGTTAAATCCTTGCACCTCTTGAAGTCTAAAATACGCATTATCAAAATAGTATAAGTTTCTAAAAGACCACGTTTTAAAGTCTACTGCATCCATGTTAACGAAAGCTTCGACTAACTTACTATCCTTATCGGTTATCTCTCTAATGTACTTAGAATGATACTTATTATAAAGGTTGTTATCCGTTGGTATAATGTCGTCTATGAAGTCGTAATAGTAAACCTCACGTACTAACCCAAAGTTAATATCTAAAGTAGGGTTAAATGGATCGTCAAAGTGTCCAGCGTATGGGTATTGAGATTGTGAGATAGGCAGGAATACCGAGCTTTGGTGTATCCAGTTTTCAAAGTTATCTTTTAACCCTCCGTAGTAAAGCGTTCGCCAGTTAAACTTAGTACTAACTCTATTACCTAGTGCGTCTACTTTTAAAATTGTTGGTACGACTCTATTGTTTCCGTTGCCTTGGTCAGCTAAAGGTGTAGGACTAGAATTAACCTCTGTTTTACTTACCTTCTCGCTAAAGTCATTAGTAGTTAATATTTCCCTTTGTCCGTAAGTTGCTCCCCAGTCGGATAAGTATTTCTCGTTTAGATAGTCGCTATCGTCTTTATGCTTGTATAAATATTCTTTCGCGTCTAACGCTCCTACTGGTTTGTAAATTATTCCCTTATCAATAGAAACCTTTTCGCGCAAGTCTATTACGTCAGTATTATAAAACGTATCTCTAGGGGCGTATATTAAATGCTTTGGTTTATCTGGATCAACATCTACAAATAGATTATATTCCTTAATATAGTTCATTAAGAAATCTACCTGCTTAACCTTCTCAGGTATCGAGTTACTAACCTCGTAAAAAGAGCCCTCTAACATATTAGTATTAGAAACCTTGCTAGCAAAAGTACTTGTCGAGTCGCTTATAACGTTTAACGTAGCGTTACCCCCGTAGAAAGTACCGCCAGCATCTCTAAAGTAGTTAGGGAATTCCGTTTCATAATTTGCGCTCCAATCTATATAGACCTTATCGCCCGCGTCCATTACTTTGTCTATAATAGCTAATTGAATACGGTTAGGAGGGTTTGCGTCTCTCGGTAACTCAACTAGAAACAACTCCGTAAAGTAATCGCTATCGGGAAACGTACTAGGGTTATTAGATGTTCTCGCGCCTATACTAAAGCCTTCATGCTTTATTCTAAAAGTTACCTCCTCTATACTTACCGCGCCTGTTCCATCGTCGAACATTATACGCGCGATTAAATCAACCTCGCCTAAACTCTCTAAATTAGTTACTAAATCGTTAGGAATAAAATTAACGAACACGTCGAACGACGAAATAATAGAATACCTACCTAAAGCGGGTGCGGTAAACTTTCCGTTAACGTTATTATAAACCCCTCCAGCGTCTGACTCTTCTACCGTGAAGATAATTGTGTCAGGAGTACTAAAAGAACCTTTAGTTAAGTTGTTAGAAGTGTCTGTACCCGTATCGTCAAACACTGCCGTGTTAGCTTTAAACTCTCTTAGTGCTATATCGTCCGAGTCTAATTTATAAGCGTCTGGACTTCCTGGAACTATTAAGTGCTTAAAATGGTCTTCAAAATCTGAATCTAGAAACTCATAAGTAAACCCCGCTTGATCATGTATTCTATCCCAATATTCTTTAGCATAGATACAGCAAGCAATATCCATTACGTCGTAAGTTATCGCGTCACTAGAAAGTCCAAAGTCTATAAGCGGATAAATATAACCAACTCCTAATGCTCCTGGTATTGTACTAGGGTAGTTTTCAAATATCTGATAAGGTTCTCCATCGTTACCCGTTGACCAATTTTGTACCTCTTGGTTTATAATATGGTCGTAAATATCTAACCCTGTTAAATCCGTTAACTCTAGGTTTTGTATCGACTTCATTAAATTAGCGAACTCCGAATAGATTACTATTGTGTACTCTATATCTTTGTTATCCGTTAGACTAATTTCTTTAAGTTGACAATAACCTATAATAGTGTCCGCACCATCTACAATATATCTGCAGTCAGCTTTTTGTGTAACGTCAAAAGATAAAGTCTCTATATTAATATCCCAAATAGAACCAAAAAGTATATTAGCTTCTTTTGAATGCGGTATAGTTACCGACTTAGAATAAGTAGCGTTTCTTTTCTCTGGGTTCTTTATATCAGTTATTGAACGAGTAAAAGACGGATCGAGAGAACGACTTAAAGGTATTTCAATATCATTTATAAATAATTGCTCTCTCATTATCTACGCTGTCTAAAGTTATCTGATAATTCTAATTCGATACTAAAATTAAACACCTTATCTACTTGGTCTTTTAACTCTCTCCATGATTTAGAACCTTTGATTATCGCAGGCTTAAAGTTATGGTCTCCGTTATTATCTACAAACTCAACAAATAGCTGAGGACTAAAAACCATCTCCTTTAACCAGTTTAGTTGAGTCTCGTTTATTAGTCCACTCTCTAATTGAAGCTTATTAGAGTACTTTGTATAATAGTTAATCTTCTTAACTGTATCATGATTATAAACCAATCCAGTAGAAGTAATGTTATTCGCGTTCGTAGTATAGTCTTTACTCTCTCCATCGGATAACCTTTTACTATTACCTTTGAAGTTAAAAGAATCGTATGCCCCGTATTCGTTTTTAAAGTGTATTCTATAGGTTTCGTAGAAACATTCGCTATCGATTGTAAAATATAATATTTCCCCTACGGCAGTACCTGGACTTTGAAAGCATTGAACGGTATAACTAGCAACGGATGAAGTAATAACAGGTTGAGCGCCTACTAAGAAAGCCCCCGTTATATTATTAAGACTTTGTGGTGCAGTTGCTACGCTATTCATCCTAGACCTATCCGAAGCCGTTACCGCGTTGTTAGGAATATCAAAAGTAGAAATTAAAGCACCAGCAGAATCGTAAGTTAATACCCTCATAAAGTCTACACTAGATGGAGTTTCGCTTAAATACCAATGCCAGCCTAAATCAGTAATATAAACGCTAGGAGTTTTGTAGTTGGTTAAAAATTCGCCTTGGTTATTTGTATCAAATAAGTATAGCAAGTATTCAGAATTGTTATAGAAGTCTATCCATCTATGCTCTTCTAAGCTTGCACCAAAAGCGTATTTATCTGTACCCGTTACTAGGTTCTTATATTCTACGATAGGATCGTTAGCGGTTAGCCTATACTCTTCTCCGTACTCTACAAAATATCTAATAACCGCGTTATCCGTTATTCTTATAGCGTCTGTATCGTCGTAAGGTACGATATTTTCTTTAATGTACTTTTCAATATGCCCGCTTAAATCTTGAACACCTCTACCTAATAGTGGATCTGGTGTTACCTTTGCCGTGAATACAACCGTAGAGCCGCTAATATAGTCTACTATCTTAATATCGAAGATATATCTGTAATCTGGTTTAGTCCTAATAGAAGCATCATTTTGGAATACTTGAACCTCCATCTTATTATAGACAGGACTAAATAACCTTGTATCTGTATTAATTACTATCGCCATCGAAAGCCTTTTTTAAACTAATTGTTATTTCTTTTGCTCCTACCTCTTCCAGTCTATTAACTAAATCCTCGGCTAATTTGTTATCGACTACGTCAGAATAAAAGTTAGTCGCTCGTATACCTCTGTAGAATACCGAGTTTTGAACTACAAAAGGATTTACACCGTTATTATAAGCCCAAGGTTCTAACGCGCTTATAGGGGGCTTCTTATCTCTAAAACTAAACGGGCTAGTGTTGTTCTTTTTAACGTAAGAGAATAGCCCCGACTTACTTACACCGCCTACACCTTGCACCCCTTTATCTACAAACTCCCAGTAGTTCTCCATCTTTAGTTCGAACTGATAGTTAGTGCCTAGGAATTTAATATCGAATATAATCGACTGCTCTAACGTCTTAGGAGTTATGCTAGTTATTTCTTTTTGTAAGTTCTTTCGTAGGTCTGCTTGTAACTTGTTACCGAAGTCTTGAAGTACCCCAGCTATTGTATTCTCCTTACCTAGTGTTACTAAGTCCTTATCTTCTATGCCTAGCAAGTTCTTGCTCATGTCTTTCTCTTTCTTCTTCTGCTTGTATTGAGTAGTATTGCGCTTTACTTAAAAAGTCTATTACGTTCCTTTTAGCGGTATTATCCCAATTCTCATTTAGTCTTTTACTAATCGCTTCGATTGTCGCAAACCAGCCGTATATTCTTTGTAGTCTTCCAGGACTTCCTCCCTCATCCGCTTCGATATGTCGATTGAAGAGGTAAGGAAATAGTCTGTAAATTCGTTTCGTGTCTTCAAAAAAAAACTGGTAATCGGATAGGTGATTGTTACAGGAAGATCGTTAAATCCTTTTACTCGTTCTGGGATTTCACTTTCGTTAAACTCGAAATACTTACGCTGCAATAAACCTAGTTTAAACGGTCTGCAAATATAATACATTGCCAAAGCTAGGTCGTCATTCTTAGCCGCTTCTTGAACTCCTGCGAATCGTTCCGCAGTTAGTTCTTTCGGATTCATTGTAACCTCGTACCAAACGCCATGTAGTTTAAATGTCTCGTATATCTTTTGAGGTATTGGAGTAGTCAATAAGTTTTTAACGCTCTGCAATTCTCCCAAAGGTATTTGTTTCGCCTCGTCTTCTGTTACCCCTAATAGAATAGCATTCTGCTTAATCAACAATTCAACGCGTTCTAATTCGCTTTCTGGCTTCTCCTTTAAAGTCTTAGCGTACTTCTGAAAGTTTAACGTACTTATATCGTTCCAGTTCATATCTATTAAACGTTTAGTTATCTTATTATGTTATAGACTCCACTTTTCTTCATAGTCTTTTTAGCGTGTCTTGTTATTGCTCTACTCATTACGTAATCGTCATGAAGTCCTACGGGAGCAGAATATTTAATTGCTCTAGTCTTTATATTATACTCATAGGTAAACGTTTGTAATTCGCTTACCTGCCAATCGTAACCAATTATAGATAGTTCCTTATTCTCAAACCCTACTATCAAATCCTCAACTATCGCCTGCTTGCTTTTGCTTGTTGTTACGAATGGTTTTATACTTGTCTTCGGATAGTTAACCGCATTTCGTATCTGTTCAAATATAGCGTCCTGCGCTCCGTTGGCTTCGACCAACGTCTTAGGCTTATACTTGTTTAATACCGTCACTATGTTATTGATTATCGCGCTCCAGTCCATGTGCCTCCATCTATTACTATAGACCTCTTGGTCCTGCTCGTTTACTATTGTTAGCACCGTCCAGTCATCCGCGCGCCCTAAGTCAATACCAGCGAATAGGTGAGTAGTCTTCTCCGCTTGCTTAATACATTCGTTTATGTTTCTAAATACGCTAGAACCGTCATCTAAGAACTCGGCTAAGTATTCTTGTTTAAAGATATGCTCTGGAAGTGATCGCCTCGCGTCCTCTATTTCTTCTGGATCGATAAACGGATTATCGTAAGAAGTACCAAAGAATGATTTATATTGTGGGTTATCGTTAGCCAGGTTAAAGACCTTATAGAATTGGTTCTTACCTTTAGGCGTTGACATTATCAATACCTTCTTACCCTTGACTAACACCGTAGCCTTTAACACCTCATCCCAAGCTTGTGGCTTAAAGAACGCGAACTCATCACAAACTAAACCGTCAAACGTTTCCCCTCGTATCGTATCGTATGCCTCCGCTGAATAGAATAATATAACGCTACCTGTATCGAACTCTATAATTAAATCAGAGTTATTAATACGAACAACAAAAGGACACTTTCCTAATGCCCTTACTACTTCCTTAAATACTTTCTTGCATTGTTTGTAAGTCGGAGAAACCCAACCTACTTTCCAGTTCTTATTTTCAATAGCCCATTTTAACGCTTGGTTTTCACCTAGTAGCGTTTTACCGAACTGCCTACCGATTGATACTACAAAATACTTACCTTCTTCGTTAATGGCTTTGTGTATCTCTAGTTGCTTCGGATGAGGTTTATATAAACTTAGCTTCCCCAATCTGTCTTGTGGCTTGTGTCTTTATGCTCGTACTTCTCTGGTTCGTATAATCCAGTTAACTTACTTATCTCTGCTAGTGATCCGCGATAGTCTGAACCCTTAACCATTTCTTTTAGTAGATAGAACCTTTGCACCTCGTCCTTTGTCTTGTCATTCTTCTTGCCTAACTCCCATAATTCCTCCCAAGCCTCGATCATTTTAAAGTGGTGACTTATGATTCTATCGCGGTCTACTTTGTGTTCTTCTTTTAGTTGTTTTCTTAATTTATCAATAGTTACCCTTACGTTATCTTTAGCCGCTAATATAGAAGCTTTTACTTTAACGGTCTCGTTACTTGTTGTTTCGCTAACATTATAAGCCTGCCTATACGCTTCCGATTGATTGCCTAACTTGACAACCAACTCTGCGAACTTCTCCTGTTTAACTGTTAGTTTCTTCATCCTCTTTAAAGTAATCCGTAACCGCAAAGAATAAACTCCAACCTATTTGATGAATAAATAAAGCTGCCATTACGTTTAATATTATCTCTGCGTTCATTATAGACTTAACAATTCCTTAGTTAGTTGCTCTCTGGTCTTTCCTTTAACGTTTAGTCCTTTACCCTTACAATATGATTTAAACGCTCCCCACTTCATAGAATCAATATCTTCTAGTTCTTCTTCTATCATTTCACTAGGCAGCTTTAAATCGTTAATCATTTGTTCGGCTATTTGATTTGATAACGAGTTAAGGTTTTCAACTTTTTCTTCTAACGTTCCTTCAAATTCTAAGTCTTTAGACATTCTCTCTACAACATCTACAGACTCTTTGCTAAAATCTTTCGGTAATACTTCCATATCTTTTTTGTTTACTTGTGGCACTCCTTTAAACTCTACCGTCTCTTCTTCTGGGAACTTGTCAGTCCATCCTACCATCTCTAAGGCAGTCTTTTTTATCATTTCTTTTTCCTCAGCCTCCTTAATATTGATCCATCGACGGAGATTATTAACCATTGATTTAACACAACTAGCGCAAGCCATGTCGGTAGGGTATAATTCTATATTGGCTTTACCGTACATAGCTACGCGCTCGTGCATCCTTAACCTATAATCTAAGTCGCTTAATTCCTCCCGTATCTTTAAGTTAGGCATAGCACCCTTATCCAGGTACATATCTATATAAACTCTGTACGGTTCTACTTCTTCTAAAAAATTCATGCTAAGATCGTATTAATTTTAATTGAACTACTCTATAAATCAAAGGTATTGATAGGTAGCCGTATTCAAATGTAAATATAGTTAAAATAATTGATATCCAAAAGGATAAACAGAAAACACAGTTTAACGGCTTCTCGTTTATCTTGTATAGTTGTAGTCGGTTAATCCCTAACTCGTTTGGCTCAATCATGAACTTTTGATAAACGTATAGTAAACCTATTGTAGCTAGTATTATTTCAAATTGCATTGTATTTTTTTTATTATTCCTTTAATTCTCTTGCTTGCGTGTTGTCGTGATATCTTAGTATCGGATTCAATCCAAACGTAGTTTAAATCGTGTTGTAAGTATGCCTTAATCCATAGTACCTCCGTATGCGTTAAGTTAGATTCTCTTATAATATCGTCTACCTTTTTTTTAAAGTTCTCGTTATCTAAGGCTTCGATATAACTAAGATCGTCAACTATTACTAATTTGTTACACTTCCTATCGTCTAGCATTTGATTCTTGGCTATTGTATAAATCCATGCGTTGACGTTTTCATCCCTTGGAGGGTTCTCGATCATTTTAATATAAACCTCTTGCGCAAGGTCTTCGTAACCGTTCGGGCATATCGCCTTGCATATCGGTTCTACCTGGTCGAAGTATTTATCTAAAACGCTCACGGTTGGCAATATACAAAAAATTTAATTACCGAGCTCACCAAAAGCCCATTTTGATAATATTGAAAGTATGTAGTATTTTAGTTTCATAATCTATTTGTTTTGGTTTTAAAGTTTATCCTTAATTATCCTAACGTCATGGCAGACGCCTAGCTTTGGGTTGTTATTGTCAGGATGAATTAAGAAATCAATTGATCTTGTGTACCTTTTGTTCATAGTATCGTGAATTGTCCATTTTCCGTTGATTTGTGGACAAGTTTTTGAATAGACAGTTATTGTGTCACCAAATTCAAATAACCCTCTAAAACCTTCTGCATGGATTGATTGTCGATATTCATCCCATATCAAATCCCTACTCAAAGCGCACCATCTGATTTGCTTGTTTTTCAACTTGATCGGATTAATTACTGAACCATCTGCTGTTGTAAAGGGATCATTATCACATTGACTGACATTGCAATAATATGTCGTTGCTCTGTCAAGTTGAATAAATGGCGATTGTTCAATTTTTACCGTGCTATAGTTTACAACCATAGTCATCAGCATTATAATAATTGTTTTCATAACCTTTATTTTTTTAATTTTTAAAATTGCATTAACTCTATCGCTTGCTCTCCGGTAGGTCGACCATCGCGCGTAATTTCATGATTCGGATCCATCCCGCACTGAACAACATAATTAATTAACTCTTCGATCGTGTCGAACTCTTCTACAAAATAACTTACATCTAAACTATACATATCTCTTATTTTTTAATATACTTAAATTTGTTTTTAGTTTGTTCAAAAATGGGAGAACCTTATAACTCCCTTGAACATCAAAATGGTATAGAAAGGTTTTTAAAAAAATAAATTGGCTCGTTTCGCTTCTCTTCTGAGTTTCTCCATATTATCGTAATGCGATTTAAAAGAATCGTCTTTCAATTCGTAAACCTCGCCAACTCTTGAAGTCATAACGTTTTTGTATTTACGAATATTATGTAAAAAGAAACTAACATCTTTAGAGTTTAAATCTATTTCGCAAGTATTTCTACCTTTAGATTCTAAAACTTTATCAGCAATATGTTCAGATAATAATTCGTCGCTTTTATCTATTACAGCATAGTACTCTCTAGCTTCTATACCTGGGAATACTTCATACTCTATAACGCTGTAACAAATGTTTTTTTCTTCTAATCTTTCTAATAATGTTTTCATTGTTTTAAATTTTAATGTTCATTTACAAATCTACAAAACTTTATTTAATATTATACAATTAATTGTTATTTATAATGATTTTAAATAAGCTATCTCCTTACGAAGTTCTTTTATTATCTGCTCATTGTTCTGGTTTACCAAGTCCTCGTCGGGTAATCTTAACGCTCTATCAAAATCAAAGTTTACAAAGTCATATACAAAACTTAACTCTTCTTGACTGCATTTTTCTTCTAGTAGTTTTTTTAGTTCGTTGTTGTATTCTTCTAAATCCCTTACGTACTTCTCGTATCTATGCAAGTGGTATGCGCTTTCTAAGTTTCTATCTACATTTGATTGAGCTATTTTTTTCCATGAGTAAGAAGCAGAGCGTAACTGGTTAACCTCTTTTTCTTTCTTAAAAGCTAATTCGATTAGTTCTATAAGGTCATCCCTATCATCTAAGTTAATAGTCTGTATCTGTTCGAACGTTAATCTATTCTCTTTGCTTATATGCTCAGATATTAGTTTATTGCGTTGTTGTAGTTTTTTAAGTAGTCGTATCATTTAAAAAGGCATTTCTTCGTCAAAGTTAGTATTAAATATTAAAGGTTTTGGTTCGTAGTTCGATTCTAAAAAAGTATTTTCTTTACCTCTATCAGCGTAAATTTTTTGTCCTTGTTCGTCTTCAAAATAATATTGATAGCGTGTAGTGTCTAAGTTCATTATGTACTTACCATTCTCGCTCGTTCCTTTAGGCTTGCTCTTTGCTATCCTTAAAATAGTTTCGTTCTTTCCGTAGGCTCTGTTATTACCGTCAGATAGTCCGTAAGGAGGACGCCAAGGTATAAGCATAGTATTTCCTTTTCTAAACCATGTTTGCCCTCCTGCGAACTCTCTAGCGTGCGGTGCTGGGTAATAAGTTATACCGCCTTGACTTACTAAAGCTTGGTCTCTTACGTGAGTCAATATAAAATGATGACGTTTAGTTGTTCTTGCGTTCTTACGAATCCATCCAAGCATACGACTTAAATACTTATCTTCTCGCCCTAAGTCCTCTCTATTAAATTCCTCTTTAAGTTCGTTCCAAGGATCAACTAACGTTGTATGTATTCTTAAACCTGTATTGTTTTCTACTTCGTCTACTAACTTATAAAACTCCGTAGCAGTAATATCTTCGTCTTCTGTGTCAATAATTACAAAATGGGAATTCACAAAGTTTTCAGCTATCAATCTTTCGCGCTCATCCATTTGCCAATCGGATTTTATGTAAGGTTTACCGATGTACTTATGACAAAGTTCACTAAATATATCTTCTGCGCTTCCAGTTTCGGGAGTAAATATAACATGATTTAAACCATGTAAGCAACTTAGATTAATTTGAAACTCTAATATCAATTCGGTTTTACCCGTTGCTGGTGCTGCTGCCATGTAAGTAGTCGAACCTAAGATAACAGTATAAGGTAATACTTCCCAATCCCAACCAACAGAGTAACCTCGTTGCCTTCCATTCTCGCGGAGTCTATTAAGGTTTTGTGTTACGTCTTCTAGTCTTTTATACATAGGATTAGTTTACTGGTTCAGGAAATGAAGCAATTAAATTACCTTTAGCCTCGTTACCGTATTTGTCTAGTGTCTCTTGTCTACTAAAGAACTCAGGTGTTAAATATTGGCAACCGTTCTCTTTATGATATTGAAGATTAGAAGCGTTAATGATTGAGTTTAAAATATCTTCTTTAGTGTAACCTTCTTTTAATCTCGCCTTGTATTTACGCTTAACTTTGTCGTTTATGGTTCTATACTTTCTACCAGTTTTTTGATTAATGAAAGAAAGTAACTTGACGAAGTCGAGTTTATTACTCTCTTTATTATCCTTATTATCTTTATTATCTTTATTAGTAGTTGCCCTTACTTTGCCCTCACTTTGCCCTTTGTTTGCCCTTACTTCGCCCTTTGGTTTGCCCTCTTGTTGATAATTATTGTACGAAAGTACCGTTATCATTGTGTTTCGGGATGACGTTACTTTGCCCAGCTCCCCTGTTTTTACTAACTTATCTAAACTCTTTCTTACTTGTTTTAATGTTAAACCAGTTTCGTGAGATAGGTTTGAAATAGAAGTAATAAATTGACCTCTTTTAATATAGTTACCTCTCCATTTTTTATCGGTATAGTTTGCTTTTAACAAACAATGGATAAATAGTTTAAACGTTGGTGTATCGTCGTACCATTCCCATTCTAATAATCTTCTATGCAATTGGATATAACCTTCCATTAGATACGATTTTTAAATTAACACGATTAAAAAAAATAGAGAGGAAAGGAATCGTGTAAACCTTTTACGAGTTGATCGGCTCAACCTCTCGGTAAATATACTAAATTTATTCCAACTCTTCTGCCAACTTACGCTTCTTTTTTATTTCCTTATACTTCTCATAAGCTTCTGACTTTGGTTGAGTCTGACCTAAGCCTTTACAGTAATAATCATTTCTTAATATACACCTAGCCATTCTTTTCCATGATGGCGCCCAACACTTAACTTCTAAATCATGCGGTGCTTCATCTGGTATTTTTTCGTATCCTCTTTGAATCCATCCAGCTATAAATTTTTCAAACCTTTCCTTATAATGATCTTGCATTTTTACTGGAAGACTTTTTAATAAGAAATTAGTATAGCTTTCCCAAGTGTGATTTATTGGTTTTGTAACGTCTATTGATCCGTTTATATTCCCTCTTTCTTGTATATAAAGAGCGCCAGAATTAACACCACTAACCCTATTTAATAGTTTGTACCATGTGTCTGGTTCTAATAAATGATATAACCACAACCCTTTTTTTTGATCGTCTCCAAAAGGTTGGCAAAGTCTTTGATTAGAAAACTTAACCCCCGCTCTAGTCATCATATCATATATTTTATTATGGCATAAGTGATTATTTTTTAAGTGAAAAATCCAAATATCCTCAGTCCTCCAATCATAAATAGGATAAACATTATAAAGATTATCATTTAATTTAGTAGTCCATTTATACCCTTTATGAGTTAAGCCATCTTTTTGTGCTGTAATTGCTCTATAACGATGTAAACTTTCGTCAGACCTTATACCAATAAATCCAGCAGTCTTTTTACCTCCAGAATACCATTTACCGAATAAAACCATAAACTCCTCAAATTCCATCTTAGGCACATAAAAATCATATTGAGATAAATCACTCTCTAACTTTGGTTTTTGTCTCACCCAAATATCTTTACTTTCTTCATGCCAACAAATCCACTTAGGTTCAAAATCCGAAACCGCATTTCTTAAAAGTAATTCTCCACAAAACCAATGCAAATCAATATAATCTTTGTATAATTCACACATTTCTTCAATATGATTTATGGTTTCTGTATATTGCGCTTCTAGGTCTATTATTAATAATCCAACCTTAACACCTCTTTTTTTAGCTTCATCAATTACTAAATGCGTCATAACAGTAGAATCCTTACCACCAGAAAAAGAAATATAAACCTTTTCAAAATCATCAAAAACCTTACTTATACGCTCTTTAGAGGCTTGTAATACTGTTTTTTCTATGTATATTTTCTTGCTCATAATTAATATAATTCAATTTGTCTACCAATACTAGCCGCATCATTCATGCCTTCCTCATCTCTACCATTCATTATTAACCACTTATTTAAGTATCTTAAAGCGGTTGAGTTTGCTTGCTCTCTAACTTCTTCTGGTATATCAAACCAAGCACTAGAATATCTACTAGGTACACCAGAATGATAACAAACTGCAGCTTGACCTAACCAAGCTATTCTATTCATTGATTTATTTGTTAGATAGTGTTCACAAGAATACTTCCAATTGTTTATTAATTGGTTTAGTATTTCTGAAAATAGCTGTTGATCTGACAATATTCTTTTAAACTCTTCCTCACATTCCTCATTCGACCATCCTTCTTTTTTTGTAGCATAAAAATCAGCTTTATGGCATTCCCACTTGTCGTATGTATGGAATATTCTATCTGGGTTATTTGTGTTTCCTACCCTATAAGAGTTTACTACTTCTTCTGGAAGCTCATCCGTTATTGGAGTGTAATTTTCTTTCGAGTCTTCACTAACCCAAGCATTTGAAAAGTCTTTATCTGAAAATAAATGCTCTAATCCAGAAACTTGACACAATCTTAAAACCTCTTCCTCATCCATTCCTAATTGTTTAGCTATTCTTTTATTAGACCAATTCCTATTTTTTAATTCAATAACTATTTCACTCATGGCATCAACTTGATGTTTACCTCTCGCTCTGTTGTGTCTAATTGTTGAAGCTATTCTATCGTTTTTACTGCTTTGTTCCTTTCTAATATCTACAACAGGTAAATACCCATTTATCCTTTGATTAACTATTTTAGACTCTTTACCAACTCTATTACGGTGAAAACCATCAATAACCTCTGTTTTTCCTTTCTCTGAATTATTCCAAGTAACTATTGGTTGAGTATATCCATCATTCATTATTGAAACTTCTAACAATTCCATTTCTGGAGGAGCAACCTTATTAGGGTTATAATCATTAGCAACCACATTATCACTTTTAACCCATCTAACAAAATCAACTGGCTCATTTTTAAACGGGCTGTTTTCATGTAAAAACTCTCTTAATATGTTTATGGCTTCTACTTTTTTGTCAAAATCCATTTCTCTTATATGAGAGTAAATGTGTCCTTTTAAATCTTCAATATTCATAATTATAAATAAAAAAAGCCTAAGCCGTTCGGAGTGGTGCATTCCTACTAGGCTAAGGCTGTTAATGTTATTACTGTCTGCACCACTAGACAAAACAAATATACAAATTATTGTTTAATAAACTCCTTTTTATACAATTCTAAAACAAAAATAGTTTTATCAATATCTTCTAAAAAGTTGCCCTTTTTTCTGCTTCTAACTATTCGCTTGATAGCGTCAAACTCCCATGCGTTTAAACCGTGATCTTCTGCAAATTTGTAAAGGCTACCCTTTTCGTTGTTGTAGTGTTTAGGCTTGTTCATTTTCTACTACTTGGTTAAAAGCGTTAATAATTTCTAGGCTTAGATTGTGCGCTCGTTCGTCTATTACCCTTTGGACCTCTTCAAAAGTCTCTGGATCGGTTTGATAGGTTTTATCTATCTCTTTATGAACGTGAATTTTCATAAACTTTAAGTAGTTATTTGTTTTCTTTTTGAGTTCTCTCACAAACTTGTTAGAGACTGTTAAATCGTCGATAGCATCGTTTGCACTACTTAGTAAAAATAATACTGCTAACATTTTAGTTTCTTCTTTCATTTTCACTATTTAATTCGTTTACAAATTCGTTTATCATTTCATAAATTAACGGGCTTCTAGACACAAACTCACAAAGTAAAAACAAATGATCTTCATCTGGAGCGTGAAAATGTATTTGATTTTTTGAATCTCTTCTTAATAAAATCCAAGATTCCGATTGTGAAATTAATTTAGCCATTTGTTTTGTTAATTCTTTTTTCATTGTTCTGTTCATCTTACTTCAAAATTATTGTTAAACCTAGCAACGCTTAAATAGTGCTTTGCTTTATCGAATTGCATTATATCTACAGTTAACCTACCTAAAACGTGAACGTCTTTTATAGACTCGTTAAAACGCTTGGCGTAGTATAAATGTAGAAAAGTTGTCATGCTTAAATTTTCGTCATTAGTACGGTTATATTTTCGTCTAAGCGATTCTAACCGCATTAAAATAATCGTCTTAGGGCTTTGTATAGATTTACCTTTGTTGCCCTCTGGTAGTTGTTTAAATAGTGTTCTCATAGTAGTTTGTTTTTATTAATTTCTTCCTGTATTTTAATCAAAATCTCATCGTAATTATTTTTAAATCCAGAATCAGTTTGATAAAGATTGTCAAACTTCATTAAGTTAACTGTAATAGTTGAATGATTTCGATTAATAGTTTCTGCAGTTTTTTCTCTAGTGTAGCCATTGTCAAAAAGAATCTTTGAATAAATCTTTCTAATGTCTGGAATAGGTCGTTTTCTATTATCCCCTTTAATGTCTTCAACTGACACTAAAAACTGTTCAGAGCAAACTGCCAAAACAAGATCATGGAAACTGTCAAGCCCTTCTTTTCTTTTATTGTAAACGTCTATAAGAGTCCAAATTTTATTTTTATCTGCTCCAGTGTTTATATGTCTTTTAATAAGATTGAATAATTCTTCTTTTGTCATAGTTTGTTTTTTAATAGCCAGCGAGCAGACCCCTCTAACTCGCTGGCATCTTTAACAGTTAATCGTTAAAGTATTTTAGAATGGCAGATCGTCTGTGTCGTCCGTTACGATACTGTCTTTAACTGGTTGTGCTTGGTCTAGTTTATCAATTCTCCAAGGTGAAAGACTTGTATAAAACCTACCGTTATACTCGTTGGTTCTAACGTTGAACTCTACGCTTACCTCATCACCTACCTTATTGTATTTAACAAAGTTGTCTACGTGTTCAATGTGTTCAGCACCTTTGTACATATCAAACGAATATAAGTTGTTGTACTGGTCGCTTGTTTCTACTTGGTACTCGATAGCTTTAGCCCCGTTATCGAAATTTTTAACTTCTCCGATTGATTTAATTTTTCCTTCAATTGTGAAACTCATTTTTATTTGTTTTTGTTTAAAATTTTATTTCTGTATTCATTGGCGTAATCACGGCACGCCTCAATCCGTTCTTTTATTTGTTCTTCTAATTCCTTGTCTCGCTCAAAACGTTTAACCGTTACTCTCAACTCTGGAGGTGTTCCAACCGTTCTATGGATCGTTTCGTTTTTTTCGTAGGTTAAAAACTCTTCAGGAGTCTCAACAAGACAATAAGCTAACTCGGCAAAAGGTTTATCGTATAACCACATATAACCTCTTAACTGCCATTCGTAGTCTTTGTTATCTATTTCTTCCTCCGTTGCTGGGAATGTTTCTTTTGACCAACTAGACTTAATATCTATAATCATGTCTTCTGTTTCTATGTCACATTCGCCAGTTATCCAATCGTTAGTTAACCTGGTTTCGTTCTTTTCGTAGTTCTTAAAGAAGACCATGTTATACAGATCAATAGAATCATTCTCGCAGACAATACCTTTAGATAAATACTTATTTTCTAAGTAAGTATCGTATTCAAAAAGTTCTTGTTTTACAAGGCTTCTTATCTCGGCTTTAGCCGTCTTAGAAAGTATATCGGTTTTTGACCTTGAATTACTCATGATCTTACCTAAAATTGAGCATCTAATAATCATAACTTTTCAACCTCCTTTTCTTGTTTTACGGTTAAATCAAAAGTTTCAATTAACTTTTCTATTGAGTAGTTGCCAGCTTTAATCGAATCTAAAGCGCCTTTAAATCTATCATCGTCTATCGATTGCTTTTTTTGTTCTTTAGGTGCTTGCTTCTTTTTTTCTTGCTCGCCTCCAGCGTCCGTATCTTTATCCGTAACTAATCCAAGCGCACTAGATAAAGCATAACGACGAATATAAGTAATAGCACTACCTAAAACTTGGAAGTCGTTCATACCTTTTAATTTAACGTCTTGCGGAATCGAAGTACTAAACTCTAAACTTTCTCCGCTTTCATGATGGAAAATAATAGTTTTAACGCTATCGTTTTCTACCGTTTGCATAAACCCTAGTTTATGCTTTGACATTAAAGGGTTAATTACGGTAAATATTTGCGCTAGATCAGCGTAAGTATATCCATATCCTTTAGTACCTTTATGAATTACTGGCACTTCTTGTTGAAATTTTGCAATCGCTTTAAATAAATTTTTCATTTGTTCTCGTTTTTGTCTATCCCTATCAAAGTAGAGATTACTATTAATATTCCTACTGTTATTTTCATTTCTGGAATCCAGTTAATAAAATTCCAATCCCATACTACGCACCCAGCAAACAGATAAACCGATACAGGGTATTTTATTAAATTATAAATCGTGGTTATCATATAGCTTCTCTATTAAAAGTTCTCTAATCTTAAACTCTGTGCTTTGCTCCGTTACTATACAAAACTCATCTTGACCATCGTAATAGATTATTTTTAAATCTCCTATACTTAAAGTTGATTCGTTGTAATAACTAGGTATATCTCTATCGTTGGACTCAATTAGAGAACCCTTATTAGCGTATACTTCCAGTTCAAAAGACAGAATTTCATCACCTTTGTAAACCCCGTACTCGTAAAGCCCCAAACGGAATGAACTTTCGTCTACTTTCCAATCGTTAATAGCTTTAATAATTTGTTCAATATTCATAGTATTGTTTTTAATGTTCGTCTACAAATATACAACATAGAAACTAATAAACAACAAATTATTGTAAATATTATCTAATTTAAAATTATTATAAATAACAATTAATTGTATTTGATTGAGTAATTATTCTTACATTTGTAGACGAACATTTAAAAATTAAACTATGAGAGATGAAATAATTAGGAGGATAAAAAGCAATAATAAAACTATTGATATAATAACAAAAGAAATAAGAGATAAAAAGCGATTATCTGTAAATGATATATTAAAAGCTGCTAGTACAATTAAACACTTTAAACAAATTAATGCTACATATCGAAACCTTTTAGAATAATTTTATTTGTAGACAAACATTAATAATAAAACTATGAATGAAAAAGAAATAGAAAACCTACTAAAGTCTAATTCTGAATGGTGCGCTTTAGCAATAGAACGAGGTGATAAGCTAAACCCTAGAACCTGGTTAGAAGCTGCTAACGTTATGCTTGAAATAATGAAAAGTAGACCTAAGGACGAATGGGATTTAATTATAGATGAATTAAACAAAGAACTGTGAAGCTAGACCTTAGTAAACCATACGATAAAGCAAAAGCGGAAACTAGATTTAAAGTACTTTTAGATAAAGGCGCAAAGATTGAACTAACGGAGATTAGACCTAAACGAACTTTAAACCAAAATGCTTATCTTCATGTATGCATAGCTTTAATTGCTTTAGAACTAGGTTATACTTTAGATCAAATGAAAAGCGTACTAAAGCAAGAGTGCGAGTTTATGCAATACGAGAAGAACGGTTATGTATTCTTTCGCCATACTAGAGATATGGATACGAAAGAACTAGGCGAGTTTATCGACTGGATAATTAACTTTGCTGGTGTTCAAGGGATAACCATACCAAGTAGCGAGGATTATATTAAGTATAGGTTTGAGATAGATAAAGAAATAGAATTAAATAAAATGCACTTATGACTAAACTAAATAAGCGCCAGTGCAAAAATTGTGGTGAGGTATTCCAAAAGAAAAGACCTTTGCAAATGACTTGCGGTTATGCTTGCGCTCTTGAATACGCTAACGAACAAAAACAAAAGAAAGCTAAAAAGGAATGGGATAAAAGAAAGAAAAAATTAAAGCCTAAAGTCTACGCTAGAAAATATCGAAATCAACTACAAAGCGAGATAAACAAACTAGCAAGGAATATAGACGCTTATTTTAGTTTACCTTGCATTGATTGTGGTAAACCTTATACAAGTCAAGTAGACGGAGCGCATTTCCATAACGTAGGGGGCAACGAACATTTAAGATTCAATTTACACAATATTCACTCAGCCCGAGCGCATTGTAACCAATTTGATAGCGAACACAAAAAACGCTATCCAGACGGATTAAGAAAGCGTTACGGGGATGAATACCTAGAATACGTACAAAATGGTCTTAGAAACGAGTATAGGAGCCTTAAATTGAACGAATCGGAAATATACGAAAAGTTAAAATTAGTCAGAAAGATAAACAGGAACTTTCATACTTACAGTTTAACCGATCCAAAAACAGCAAGAACTTACTTTAACCAAATAATAGATATTTACTAAAATAAATTATGGAATACTTAAAAAAGTACGGCAACTTCGTACAAATATCAACAAAATTAACAGGTAGAAAAACAAACATTAGAAAAGACAATATTCCTAAGAAATGGGAGAAGGAGTTAAAGCCTATCGATAAGTTCTTTGAAGAATGGGAAAAGGAATTACAATCCAACAAATAAAACAACCAACAAACCACCGAGTATAGAACTAGTCGAGGCTAAGATTTTATTATTTCTTTGTTTCTTGGCTAGTTCTTTCTCCAACTCCGTAGCGTAAACCTTTACTAAATCAGATTCTTTTTTAAGTAACTTAATTTGTTTCTCGCTTATTTTGTTTTGTTGATCTAGGTTAATTATAACCCCTCGAAGTTTTACTACCATACTATCATGGTTTAAGCCCTTTTGAGCGTATTCTAAAAGTAAAGCGTAGTCCGAATAACAAATACTTTTAACGGAGTCGCAATCGTTCAAGGATGCTTGCCCCGATGCTATCGACGGATGCGTAATCCCTAGCAATATGAGCAGAACGAATCGAACTAATAATTGAATCGTTTTCTTTTTCATAATCTTTTATCTTAACTTCTAACATATCTCGTTCTTGTTTTAAGATATTTTTTTCGTTTTCTAATCTTTCGTATTTAATTCTTAACCGTTTTACGCTCTCTATTAGTTCTAATCTTTGTTTTAATAGACTTTCTTTCTCTTTTGATATATTCGTATAGGACAAAGTAAAAACTACCGTTAAAACGATTATAAGCGCGTAAGGAATATATTTACGCATTTTCGCTTTTGTTTTGTTGCCATTTCATACCAACGGCTACGGCTAAAATACCTAAATAACCAGTATGTTTTTCGGGATAAATAAAAGCGAATATAAGACCGCATAAGATTAGAGTATAAAACCCTAACCGCATAATGCTATCTTTGTTTTTGTGATCTTTGAAAAATGTTAGTTTCATAAGTCGCTATATTCTAATTCAGCATCGAAACAAGGACAAGACTTAGATACATTTGGAAAGTCTCTGTGTCCTTTTATAAACGCCTGCGGAAATCTTTGTTTCAATACAATTAATAAGTTTTTTAACGCTTGCTTTTGTTCTTTTGTTCTGTTGTCTTCTGCCTTGCCTTGTTCGTCTATCCCCCCCTCATAACAGATACCGATTGACTCGTTATTAAATCCTCTAACGTGTGCGCCTGGAGTCTTCAAATCTCTACCTAAAAAGATGGCACCGTTTCGACGTATGTAGTAATGATAGCCAATATCTGACCATCCTCTTTTTAAATGCCAATCCCGAACTCTTTCTAATGGAACGTCCATTGATGGTTTTGTCGCCGAACAATGAATTGCAATATAGTTTATTTCTCTCATAATTTACGGCTTTTGTTTTCGCTGTGGTTCTGTTGCCATTTCATACCTAGGGTGATTTTTTTATGAATTACCTTTCTATTTTTTCCAATCTTTTGTCGTGTTCTTCCAACTTGACATCGTGACGGTTTACTAAAATTGTCAACTTTTCGTTGTTTGAACTTAAACGCGATTGAATTTCA
>Ga0233413_10000195_pt1 | contig 32270 bp, 21 predicted proteins | sample Na_anoxic_6_MG_FD_189019 | JGI IMG/M metagenome (GOLD analysis project Ga0233413, IMG submission 189019) | Seawater microbial communities from Saanich Inlet, British Columbia, Canada - Na_anoxic_6_MG | ecosystem: Environmental > Aquatic > Marine > Inlet | place: Canada: British Columbia...
TGCACCAGTAGTTTCGTCAGGAGGCACGGCCCCTACTATTTCTATGGCTGCGGCAACTACTTCGGTTGACGGTTATTTAACAGCAGGAAACTTTACAACTTTCAATAATAAAATGACTAATTTTACTATTGAGGCTGACACTGGTGGTGCGGCAACAATAGATAATGGTGATGCTATAGATATAATTGGAGGTACAAGCATAACAACACATCGCTCAGGAAATAATATAACTATAAATTCAAGTGCAGCAGGTACAGTTGTTAGTGTTGGTATGGCGGTTCCACCCGCTTTTACAGTTACGGGGACACCAATAACAACAACAGGGACATTTACAATAGCAGGTGCAGGAACTTCATCTCAATATGTAAGAGGAGACGGAGGTTTAGCTACCTTCCCAACTATACCGTCAGCAGGAGTAACTTCAGTAGCTACTGGAAGCGGATTAACTGGTGGAACAATAATAAGTACAGGAACTGTATCGGTAGATTATTCAAGTGCAGGATTAATTGCTGATTGCCCAGGAGGAACTGGTTCTCCAGATGAAAATGATCTTATAATGATTGGGTTAGACTCTTCATCATCGGGAGAAACAAGATCATATGAAATACAAGAAATAACAAGCCTTGCTCCTCAAGGAACGGTTACTTCGGTAGCAGTAACGGCTGGTGCTGGAATAAGCGTATCAGGATCACCAATAACTTCTTCAGGAACTATTACGGTAACTAATACTATAACTAATAACAATCAATTAACAAACGGAGCAGGATATACAACAAATACTGGTACTGTAACTACAGTTAGTGCAGCCAACCCAACTTCTGGTGGTGCGGCAGGATTTCCACTTTTTATTACCAGTACAGCTTCAACAACACCAGTAGTAAACTTAAACCAAGGACAGATAACAGGAACTAAAGTATCTACAGCCACAGGTGGAGGAGTTACAAGTGGTACTTGGAATGCTAATACTCAATTAGATAAAACAAGTAATACAGATAATGATTATCAAGGAGAAATAGTATATTTTGGTACTGCCGCAAGTTCTCCTTTAACCCAAGGAAAGTTATATATTTATACTACAACGGATGGACAATGGGCAGCTGCAAAAGCAGATGCTGTAGGAACATCCGCAGGGCTATTAGCCATTGCATTAGGAACAACTGTTTCGGCAGGAATGTTTACAAGAGGAATGTATACTAATGGTTACACAACAACAGGAAGTTCTAATGGAAGTATTTTGTATATCGATAGTGTAAATGCGGGCTCTATGACACATGAACCACCATCAGGTACAGGTAAATTTGTAAGAATTATTGCAACACAACTAGACTCAACTAATGGTCAAATATTTTTTCATCCAGACAATACATTTATAGAGCTCGCATAATATGGCTACTATAGACAAATTAAATACTATATCTATGACTGGTATTGACAAAGTTGATACCATTTCACTAACTACTATAGAAGAAATTAATACTATTGGTGTTCCAGCAAGTTTTGCTACGGATTACTCTATAGAAGGTAATGGATCTAATCAGTATATAAGTTTAGGAAATCAACAAAACACAGCATTAAATCCTACAGAAGCACAAATTAATAGCGATGGATACACTTGGTCATCATGGGTATATATTGACGACCTTACAACTTCTTTTACTTTGTTTTCTTTAGGGGTTAGTTCAACTACAAGTTACTACGGAATACAAATGTTAGTAAACAGATTTGGAAAATTTGTATTTCATTTTTTTGGTTTAAATGGAACTTCTCCTGGCGGGGGTACAAATAATCGTTTAACTACAGGTACAGCAAACGGAGTTATAAGTTCAGGACAATGGTATCACTTAGCGTGTGTTGTTCCTACAAATGGATATGATGATAATACATCTTGGAAATTGTATATTGACGGTGCGGAATACTCAGGTACATATGTAACTTCAGGAAATACAAATCTTAATTTAGCGTATAGTGGTAACTCTAATCTTGGAGCTTGGCAAAGAGCGGGGACAACTTTATCTAATGTTTTTGATGGGGAATTAAATAATGCAGCAATTTTTAATAAAGGACTTAACGCAAGTAATATAGAGGCTATTTATAATAATGGAACTCCAATAGATTTAAGTTCAAATTCTGGTAACTATACTGAGTCAGCAACTCTTGAGTTTTGGATGAGATTTAATGAGGGTACGGGTACATCTTATACTGACAGCTCAGGTAATGGATATACGGGTACAGGCGTTAACACTCCAACTTGGACTACGAATACTCCATAACAATTACATAAAAAAACTTTTGTATCTTTGTTACTTTAATAACCCTAAATAAATATAATTAAATGGATAAAAAAATGAGAAAACTAACGGAAGAAGAATTAACATTACTTCAAGAATTACAAGCCGAATTCAATACTTTAAAAATGAATTTAGGCGACACTATATTGCAACAAAATCAACTAATGGATAAGGTTGCTGAAGTTAAAGAAAAGTTTCAAAAAGAAGAAATTACTTTAATGGAAAAGTATGGTAAAAACGCAACTATTAATTTAGAAACTGGAGATGTTACTGACGCTCCAAAAGAAGAGGTTGCCGACTTGAAAATAGAAAAATAAAAATGCAACCCTATGGCTAAAATAAAAAATACTACTGCCTACCCAACGGTAGCACCTGCTGCAAATGATTTAATTATTGGAACAGATGTTAGCGATAACAAAAAGACAGTAACATTTCTAGTTAGCTCATTAGGGGGAGGAGGAGGAGGAGTTCCTCAAGATCTTAATTCTGTATTAGGAGTAGGAAATACTTCTGCTCTTAATATAGAGTTAAATGGAACCGCCTCTGCATTAGGATCAAGTATATCTGTAATAGATATATTTCCAACAACAATATCAGCAGGAGGATTAGGGTCTCATGGTACAGCAGGTCAAGTATTAAGTTCTACAGGAACTGGATTGGCTTGGATTCCTGCACCAGGAACAACGCAGTCTTGGAATGACACATTAGCGGTAAGCCCAGTAGCTACAGCAAATCCTGTTTTAACAGGTATATTTACTTTTAACACTGGAGGAGGATTAGACTTAAATGGAACATCTTATTTAAATGTAAGAGGACTATCTAGGTTTTATAATACTGTAACTATTGATGACGGTGTACCAGTAGATTTTAGCACAACATCAAAAATACTTATAAATAGTGCGGCGGGAACACCAGGACAATTTTTAAGTGCAACCGCAACAGGACTTGCATGGTCAAGTGGTACTACAATTAATACACCTACTTTACAACAAGTTGTAACTGCTGGTAATACTTTATTAAATAGTAGTATAGTTTTTACAGGAACTGGTGGAATAAGCCTTACATCAACTAACACTATAACGGGTCAAGGAGTAATAAATTTTAATGGCGATGGAACGCCAACAGCTTCAGCAACACAAGGAAGATTAATAATAAGTCAAGGATCAATAAGCTTGTCTGGTGCTAATAGTCAGATATTATTGGCTGGAAGTTCAGGAACGGCTGGTCAGGCTTTGGTTTCTAATGGGCCTTTTATAACTCCTACATGGCAGACAGTTTCTGGAATAAATGAAACTCTTCAGCAAGTATTAGATAATGGTAATACAGCAACACAAAACATAACCTTAACAGGAGATATAAATTTAGCGGGTGGAGGATTAAAATTAGCAGCAAATGCATTTATAGAGTTAAATACAGATAGAGGAACGTTAGGTCAGGTGTTAATTTCGGGAGGGCCAGCAGGTTTCCCTACATGGGCAAGTGCAGGAACAGGTACAGTAACAGGTGTAACCGCAAGTGATACAACATATATTGATATGTCTGTAGATGCTACAGCTCCAGCTACACCAATAGTTTCGTCTCAATTAATAACAACAGGAACGGTTGTAACAGGCCCTGGTGGATTAACAACAGCTTTTTATGATGACAACACTACAGGAACAAATTATGCGATTGCAAGTGGACTAACAACAACAGCCGTAACTGGTAGTGGTTCAGGAATAATAGTAAGTATAACAAATACAACTGCTGGTAATGTGGTGTTGGCTGATTTATTATTTACTGCTGGTGGATCTGGTTATGCATCAGGAGACACATTTAGAGTAAATCAAGTTGGGTCAGATAATAATTTAGTTATTGAGTTAGATGGAATTGCTACAGGAACTTACTATGATCAAACAGGTAGATTTTCAACTCCTAAAGGAGCTGACTGGGATTTAGCTGTAACTAATGCAGGAAACTTAATAACTGTAACAAATTCAGATGGGACTAATTCTAGTTCGTTTACATTACAAGGAGGCGGAGGTGCTGTGTTTACTAACGCAGGAAGTAACAATATAGAGCTAAACTTTACTGGTTCTGGTACTGGAAGTGTACAAAGTATATCTTTAACAGACTCAACAGCTACGGTTGGAACGGCAATTACTACAAGTGGGTCATTTACATTCTCAGAACAAGCTGCAACATCTACATACTTAAGAACAACATCTGCTGTTAGTGGTCTAGGAATAACATTAAGCACAGAAACGCCTACTATACAGGAAGTTGCAACAGTTGGAGCAACTTTACTAAACACAGCTTTAACAATACAAAACGGAAACGGAACTACAAATAATGCATTTGTTTTAGGAACAACGGCAGCGCCATCGGTAGCTACAGCAGGACAGGTTCTTGCCTTTAATAGTGCTAGTGGTGGTTATATGGAGTGGGTGGCTCAAGCAGCAGGAGGTAATATGACGTCATGGAATATTGATGGAGACTCTGGTGGGCCTGGAACAGTAGCTGATGCAGAAACAGTAAATATTATTGGAGGAACTGGTATAAGTACGGTAAGCACTCCTGGAACAAGAACTATTACTATTAATGCTACTGGAGCAACTTTAAACTTGTCTGGCGGTGCAAATTCAGTAGTTGGAACTAACAATGCTTTAACTGTAACATTTGTATCTGGAACAGGCTCAGGATATGTTGCAAATAACTATTACCCTACAACTGCGGCAAGTGTTTCAATCGGAACAGCTACAGGCCTTATAGCAAGAGTTATAAGTGTAGACGCAACGGGTGGTATAACAGGTGCTTCGGTATATGGGGGTGGTAAAGATTGGACAGTAGGAGATACTCTTACGGTAGACTTTGGAACTTCTTTAGCAGTCCTAACAGTTGCGTCTGTTGGTACAACAGATACAGTAACAACAACATGGAGAGGATTGTCAGGAAAAGATGTATATTCTACATCTTCAAGTTGGAATATAAGAAACTTAGGACGTTTTGAAAACAACATAACATTATATTCTAGTGATATTGAAGAAATAGTATCTACAGGAGTTGGTACTTTTACTGATCCAATTTTAAAAATAGGGGCTGGAACAATAGGAGCATTACAACCCTTCAATGGTATTAGCCTTTTGGTTATGGGAGGACATACTCTTGGGTTAGTGTCAAATACAACAACTAATATAAAAATAGGGGCTAGAGGTACTAACTGGGACTATTCTGATGTGCTTTGTGAGGATAATATAGGGATAGGTCAGGATGCTAACCTATCATTAACTACAGGATTTCAAAATACAAGTATAGGAGAACGAGCCAATTTTAGTAATCAAACAGGTTCACTTAATATTGCTATTGGGCGACAGGCTCTTGAGACTTCAACTGGTGCAGGTGGTAATGTAGTTATAGGAAATCTTGCTGCTCAGAACGCATTACCAGCTGGCGATATTATAATTGGAAGTCTTGCGGGTAGATATTTAGGCAATCCAACAAATGATCCTGCACAAACTAATAGTCAATCAAGAGTTATAATTGGTTTATCTGCAATGTTAGGAGACGCTACTTTTAAGCATGAAGAAAATTTAGGTGACGTTGCAATAGGAGCAAATGCAAAAAAGTTCAAAGCATCAACAGCTACTACAGGCGAGGGTAACGGTGTATATATTGGCGCTGGTTGTGCCAAAGGTAATAATAATTTCCGTTCTAGTGGAAATAGTAAAGATCATGTAGCTATAGGTAATTCAGCTATGGGTAATGGAGGTGCTAGTGCAAGAGAGGGTCAAATTGCTATAGGGTATGGAGCTTCTATAGGTAATTCAACTGTAGAAACAGAAACTTATAATACCTCTACATATGGTATTGCAATAGGAGTCGAGTCTGAAGGTGATGCTGGTGTTTACCAAAATATAAATAGATCTGGACAGGGAAATATTGCTATTGGTTATAGATCCGCAGGAACAACTGGATCAACTATAAGCGGCGGTACAGTTGCTATTGGAACAAGATCGTTAGCTGAAGGTTCTGACTCTATTGCAATAGGTACTGATGCAACAGCAGGAGATGCAGGAGGATCAAAAGACGATGGTATTGCTATTGGAAATGGTGCTTCATCTAAATTTGTAGGTGGCGTAGCATTAGGTGCTGGAGCAACTACAACTGATGCAAATCAATTTGCTATTGGATCATCTTCAAATGCTGTAGGTACTGTAATTGTTGCAACACCAGCAATAACTACTACAACATGGACAGTAAAAATAAATGGAACAGATTATAAGATTCCAATGTATGCTGCATAAATTAAATTAAATTAAATGAAAGTTGAATTAAATGAAGACTCTATTAAAAATATTAACCGACTATTAAATTCTTTACCAATAAGTACACTACATATTGTTGAAGAAATAACAAAGGAGATTAATAAAGGTTTAGTAGAAGAAAAAAAATAAAATAAAATGGATATTAGAAAAATTTCAGTTGGTTCTGATTATAAATCAGGATCTATGCACTATATAGTAAATCAACCCGTATTAGGTGGAGACTATAAAATACATTTAATACAAGCTAACGAAAAGACGCAGTCATATAAACTTTGGGTTATTAAAGATCAAGAAGTTTTAATATGGAAAGAGTTTTTGTATACGCTTCCAATAACTTTAGAATACAACATAAACTTTTAATGAGGTCGGTGCACTCGTTTATTGTAGAGCCTGTAAACAACAGGAGATATGATAATATAAAAGAATTTGGTGACACACAGTTTATAACTAGCGTATCTGAAGAAGACCATAAAGCATCAAATCGATTTGGAATAGTAAAAGAACTACCTTTGAATTATAAAGGTGAAGTGCAAATAGGTGATACTCTTTTAGTTCATCATAATGTATTTAAGTTTTATAATGATATGTATGGTAGACGTAAAAGCGGAAGAAGTTTTTTTAAAGACAACTTGTTTTTTGTAGAGTATGATCAATTTTTTTTATTTAAAAATAAAGATGGATGGAAGTCTCATGGTAAGTATTGTTTTATAAAACCTCTGTTAGCTAAAAAAGCGTTTTTAGAAAAGGGTGCTAAATATGAAAGGCTGCAAGGAACAGTAAAATATATTAACGAAGAATTGATATCTTTAGGTTTTTCAGTTGGTGATGTTGTTGTGTATCAACCTGAAAGCGAATATGAATTTACTGTAGATGGCGAATTGCTTTATCGAATGTTTACTAATAATTTAACAACTATATTAAATGAATAAAGAATTAAAGTTACAAATAATAGAAGCTGGAGAAAAGGCTGTAAAACAATTAGTTAAGGTAGCTAAAGAAGATATTATTAAGTTTGATGCCGAAGATGAATTAGCCGCTGATAGATTAAAAAATGCAGCTGCCACTAAAAAACTTTGTATAATGGATGCGTTTGAAATAGTTAAAAAAATAGAAGAAGAAAGAAACTTACTTGAGGGAATAACAACTGAAACCAAAAACACAACACCTAAAGGATTTGCAGAATCAAGATCAAAATAGTATTTACAGGGTATTAAAAAACTACATACCTAAAAATGTATTGTCCACAAAAAACAGGGCTAAAACCTGGTTGTATGGGTATAACGAAAAGTATGATGTAATTATTATTTCAAAAGACGGAACTCTTGGTGAGGTTTATGAAGTAAGTAATATAAAAATAGGACTACCTAAGGCTCCTGTAAAATTTATTAATGATAAAGAAAAAAAAGAAGATCAAACTTGGGTGGTAACTCTAATACCTAAAATATTAAAAAGAATACAGACTATTTTTCAATGGCATGAAGCACCACCGCATTTTAAATCAGAATGGGTAGATTATATAGAAAGCGAATTTGATAAAAGAGAACAGGGACATTGGTTTAAAAATAACGGAGTTCCTACTTACATTACAGGAACGCATTATATGTATTTACAGTGGACTAAGATTGATGTTGGTAATCCAGACTTTAGAGAAGCAAACAGGATTTTTTATTTATTCTGGGAAGCCTGTAAGGCAGACAAAAGAAGTTTTGGAATGTGTTATTTAAAAATAAGACGGTCAGGATTTTCATTTATGAGTTCTTCAGAAGGAGTTAATCAGGCAACAATAACAAGAGATGCTCGTATTGGTATACTATCTAAAACAGGGGCCGATGCTAAAAAAATGTTTACTGATAAAGTGGTTCCAATATCTAACAACTATCCGTTCTTTTTTAAGCCTATTCAAGATGGTATGGACAAGCCAAAAACAGAATTAGCTTATAGAGTTCCTGCGTCTAAGATAACTAAAAAAAATATGTATGACATTGGTATTGAGGAGCTTGACGGATTAGACACAACAATAGACTGGAAGAATACATCAGACAACTCTTATGATGGTGAAAAATTACAATACCTATTACATGATGAAAGCGGGAAGTGGGAAAGGCCTGAAAACATTTTAAATAACTGGAGGGTAACAAAGACCTGTTTAAGACTTGGTAGTAAAGTTATAGGTAAGTGTATGATGGGATCTACTTCAAATGCGTTAGACAAAGGTGGTGAAAATTTTAAAAAATTATTTGAAGATTCTGATGGAGGAAAAAGAAATCAGAACGGACAGACTAAATCAGGACTATATAATTTATTTATTCCAATGGAATGGAATTTTGAGGGATATATAGATAAATATGGTATGCCTGTTTTACATACTCCTGACAAGCCTATTATTGGTATTGACGGAGAAGACATTACAACTGGTGCTATAAATTATTGGGAGAACGAAGTATCTTCTTTGTCAAATGATCCCGATGCCTTAAATGAATTTTACAGACAATTTCCACGAACTGAATCTCATGCTTTTAGAGATGAATCCAAACAGTCATTGTTTAATTTAACAAAAATTTACCAACAAATTGATTATAATGACTCTTTAATGTTAGGTCAACATATCACACGAGGATCTTTTTCTTGGCAGAATGGCGTAAAAGATACTAAGGTAATTTTTAGCCCAAACAAAAGTGGTAGATTTTTAGTATCTTGGACTCCAGGAGTTGGTTTACAAAACAGAGTAAATGTTCGTAATGGTATTAAGTATCCAGCTAACGAACACTTAGGAACTTTTGGTTGTGACTCTTATGATATTTCAGGAGTAGTTGTTGGTAAAGGTTCTAATGGTGCCTTACATGGATTAACAAAATTCAATATGGATGATGCTCCTTCTAATACATTTTTTTTAGAATACATAGCCAGACCACAAACGGCTGAAATATTTTTTGAAGAAGTTTTAATGGCTTGTGTTTTTTATGGAATGCCCATATTGTGTGAAAACAACAAACCTAGATTATTGTATCATTTTAAAAACAGAGGATATAGAGGTTATAGTATGAATAGACCAGATAAAAGATTTAACAAATTATCAAAAACAGAAAGAGAATTGGGTGGTATTCCTAACACTTCAGAAGATGTAAAGCAATCTCATGCAGCGGCTATTGAGTCTTATATAGAAAAGTATATAGGGTTTGATTTTGAAGGTCATTATAGAGACCCTGAAACTATTGGTGATATGCCATTTCAGAAAACTTTAATTGACTGGGCAAAATTTGACATAAGTAATAGAACAAAGTTTGATGCGGCTATTAGTTCGGGTTTGGCTATCATGGCTAACCAGAAGCACTTATATACACCATCTAAACAAAAATCAAAAATAAGTATTAACTTTGCACGATATAACAACAAGAATTCCTTGAGTCAAATAATAAGATAATGGACAACGTAACTATTGACATAAAATCAGCATCATTTCCCGATCAATTCGCACCTGATTCATTAAAAAAAACTAAAGAGTTTGGGTTACAAGTAGGTCAAGCTATTCAATACGAGTGGTTTAGAAAAGAAGGAGTCAATCAATGTAGGTTTTACAGTCAGTGGTTAGAGTTTAATAGATTGAGATTATATGCTAGAGGAGAGCAATCAGTTGCAAAATATAAAAACGAATTAGCTGTTGATGGTGACCTATCATATTTAAATCTTGACTGGACACCAGTGCCTATTATTCCTAAGTTTGTAGATATCGTTGTAAACGGTATGAGTGATAGGTTGTTTACAATAAAGACATATGCACAAGATGCAATGTCATCAGAAAAAAGAGGTAAGTTTCAACAAATGGTTGAGACAAATGTTATAGCAAAACCTTTATTTAAACAAATAGAACAAGACTTTGGAATGGATGTGTTTCAGGTTAATCCTGAAGAGCTACCAGAGAGTGATTTAGAAATGGAGCTTTATATGCAAATGAATTACAAGCCAGCTGTCGAGATGGCAAATGAAATTGCTATTAATACAATGTTAGATGAAAATCATTATGACCAGACTCGTAAAAGATGCGATATGGATTTAATGACTTTAGGTGTTTCAATGGTAAAACATGAGTTTCAGTTAGGAGATGGTATTAAAGTAAAGTATGTAGACCCAGCAAATGTTGTTTATAGCTATACCGAAGATCCATACTTTAAAGATTGTTTTTATTGGGGAGAAGTTAAAACAATACCTATAACAGAAGTTTTAAAAATAAATCCTGATTTAACTCAGGAGGATATGAAAGAAATATCTAAGTATAGTCAGTCATGGTATGATTATTATAATGTTGCACAGATGTACGAAAACAGTATGTTCTATAGAGATACTTGTACTCTTTTATATTTTAATTACAAATCAACTGAAAGTTTTGTTTATAAAAAGAAACAAACTTCCGAAGGAAATTATACAACAGTACCTAAAGATGATCAATTTAATCCACCAGAAGAAATGATGGAGGAGGGTAAGTTTGAAAGAGTAGAAAAAAGAATTGACGTTTGGTATGAAGGTGTTATGGTAATGGGAACAAACATTATACTTAAATGGGAGATGGCTAAAAATATGGTTAGACCTCAGTCAGCAAGTCAATATGCAATGCCTAATTATGTAGCTACAGCACCTAGAATGTATAAGGGTAATATAGAGTCTTTAGTTAGAAGAATGATACCGTTTGCTGACTTAATACAATTAACTCATTTAAAACTACAACAAGTAATATCTAAGGTGGTTCCAGATGGTGTGTTTATAGATGCTGATGGAATGAATGAAGTAGATTTGGGAACAGGAAACGCATATGACCCATCAGACGCTTTAAGATTATATTTTCAAACTGGTAGTGTTGTTGGAAGAAGCTATACTCAAGACGGTGATTTTAATCAAGCAAGAGTTCCTATTACACAGCTAACCTCATCTAGTGGTTCGCAAAAAATGCAAATGTTAATCGGTAATTATAATCATTATCTAGATATGATTAGGCAAGTTACTGGGCTAAATGAAGCACGAGATGGTTCTACGCCTGATGCATACTCTTTAGTAGGAGTGCAAAAATTAGCTGCACTAAATTCTAATACTGCAACAAGACATATTTTAGAGGGTAGTTTGTTTCTAACACAAACACTAGCCGAAGCATTATCAATAAGAACAGCTGATGTATTAGAGTATTCTGATTTTGCTGATGAGTTTGCAATGCAAATAGGTAAATACAATATAGGGTTATTAGAAGATATTAAAAATTTATACTTATATGACTTTGGTATATTTATTGAAATGTCGCCAGACGCAGAACAAAAAGCAATGTTAGAGCAAAACATTCAGATGGCTTTATCAAAAGGTGGAATAGATCTTGAGGATGCTATTGATATAAGAGAAATTAAAAATATCAAAATGGCTAATCAGTTATTAAAAGTAAAGCGTAAGCAAAAACAAAAACAAGAACAACAGCAAAAAGCTACTGAGATGCAAATGCAACAACAAAATAATATGCAATCTCAACAAGCTGCTGCTCAAATTCAAATGCAAAAAATTCAAATGGAGACTCAATCTAAAATGCAAGTTAAGCAAGCAGAGATTGGTTTTGAAATAGAAAAGCTTAAAAACGAGGCTGCATTAAAAGAGCAATTAATGTTAACTGAATTCCAATTCCAAATGCAATTAAAAGGAAGAGAGGAACAGCAGATAAATAATAGAGAACAAAATAGAGAGAAAGCTAAAGATAAAAGAATTACTCAACAGTCTACTCAGCAGTCTCAGATGATTACTCAGAGAAAAAACAACTTACCTCCTATAACTTTCGAGTCTAATGAAGATAGTTTAGATGGTTTTGATATGGCTGAGTTTGATCCAAGATAACCTTAAAAAAGGTGTCTTATAATTATTAACTTTGTATAAATTAAATTAAATAAAATGGAAATTAAAGTAAAAGAAGTTACAAAAGAAGAAAAGTCAACACAACAAATTGAAAAAGAACTTTTAGAAAAGCATGAAGAAAAGTTTGAAAATGTTGAAAAAGTTGATGAAACAGAAAAAATAAATGTTCCTGTTAATCAGGAAACACCAGCTACTGAAGAGGAAATTGCTGAACCAGAAACAACTCTATCGTCAGAGTTAAATGACGAAGACGTTCTTAAATATATTAAAAACAGGTATGATAAAGAGATATCATCTGTTGATGAATTGTTTGCACAAAAAGATGCAAACATAGAATTACCAGAAGATGTTTCTGCATATATGGAGTTTAAAAAAGAAACAGGGCGTGGTATTGAAGACTTTTATAAATTACAAAAAGACTTTGGTACTATGGACTCTGATCAACTATTAGCTGAATATTACAATGCAACTGAAGAAGGTTTAGATGCTGTTGATATTCAAGATTTAATTGATGATAACTTTGGTTATGATGAAGAGATAGATGAACCAAAAACTATTAAGAAATTAAATTTAGCTAAAAAAAGAGAACTTGCGAAAGCAAAAAAATATTTCAATGAACAGAAAGATAAATATAAAATTCCTCTTGAGTCAAGTGGGAGTGGATTATCTGACACAGACAAAGAAAGTTTAAATGCTTATAAAAGTTACATCGAGGAATCTAATAATGCAAAAGAGGCTAATGCTAAAAGATACGATTATTTTCTCAAGAAAACCGATGAGGTTTTCAGCAATGAGTTCAAAGGTTTTGAGTTCAATGTAGGGGAAAAGAATTTTACTTTTAAGCCTGGAGATTCAGCTGAATTAAAAAACAAGCAATCAGATGTCAATACATTTTTAAATAAATTTATGGACAAAGATGGTTTGATGACAGATGCAGCTGGTTACCATAAAGCAATATCTATGGCAATGAATCCAGAAAAGTATGCGAAGTTTTTTTACGACCAAGGTGTGTCCGATACTGTAGACAATGTTTCAAAAAAATCAAAAAACATTAATATGGATATTAGACAAGCACAACAAAGCGTAACAAGAGACGGTAGAACCATACGAGCAGTAAAATCTAATGATAATGGAAGAGGACTCAAAATTAGAAGTATAAAACGAGTATAAATTTTAAAAACAATTAATTATGTCAGTACAAGCAGTCCCTGGCTTTGACTTGCAGCCAAGTGCTCAGCAAGTAGCCACAAGAACAAACTACATAACAAACTTTGACTTTCTAAGTCAGTATCTACCAGATACTTATGAGAAAGAATTTGAGCGTTATGGAAATAGATCAGTTGCATCATTCTTAAGAATGGTAGGAGCTGAAATGCCAACTAACTCAGATTTGATAAAGTGGGCAGAACAAGGAAGATTACATAGTAAGTATACAGCAATGACAACTCCAGCAGCAGCAGGAGCTGACAATGCAGTATGGACTATTCCTTTAGCACAAGTAAATCCACCTTCTCCACCAGCATCTTCTGCACCAGCAAATGGTTTTGCAGCAATAAGAGTTGGTCAGACGGTTATGATTTCACTTGAAACAAATGGAACGACTTTATCTAACAAAGCTATCGTAACAGTAGCACCTACAGCAGCAGCACCAAACGTATTCACAGTTGGATACTATGAGGCTACTGGACAAGCGTGGGCAGGAGCAGCAAATACAGCTTCTATGTTTATCTATGGATCTGAATTTGCGAAAGGAACGAATGGAATGGTTGGTTCTAACGAATCTCAAGATTTTATTTTTGATAACAAGCCTATTATTATTAAAGATCAGTATACAGTAAATGGTTCTGATATGGCTCAAATTGGTTGGATTGAAGTTACAACTGAAAATGGAGCAAACGGATACCTATGGTATTTAAAATCAGAGCACGAAACTAGAATGCGTTTTGAAGATTATTTAGAAACTGCAATGGTAGAAACTGTACCAGCAGACGCAGCTTCTGGTGCTGGAGATTTTATTCAAAATACAGGTGTTGGTTTATCAGTTGCAAACCAATCTGGATCTGATGGAATTTTCTGGGCAGTTGAAAACAGAGGAAACGTATGGAGTGGTGGTAACCCAGTTACTCTAGCAGGTTTTGATTCTGTAATTCAAAGATTAGACAGACAAGGTTCTATCGAAGAAAATGTTCTTTTTGTAAATAGAAATTTCTCATTTGACATTGATGATATGTTAGCAGCACAAAACTCTTACGGAGCTGGTGGTACTTCATATGGTCTTTTTGATAATGATAAAGAAATGGCTTTAAATTTAGGTTTCACAGGATTCCGTAGAGGATATGACTTCTACAAGTCTGACTGGAAATACCTAAACGATCCTACAATGAGAGGTGATATAGAAGGAGGACGAGTTAATGGACTTATGGTTCCAGCTGGTTCAACTACTGTATATGACCAAATCTTAGGAAAGAATGCAAAGAGACCATTCCTTCATGTAAGATATAGAGCTTCAGAAACAGAAGACAGACGTTATAAAACTTGGATTACTGGTTCTGCTGGTGGTGCAAGAACAAATACGACTGATGCTATGACAGTAAACTTCTTATCTGAAAGAGCTGTATGTACTTTAGGAGCGAATAACTTCTTTATATTCCAGCAATAAGCAGGTAGTATAATTACTTAGAATAGGGGGGATAAACTCCCCCCTTTCTTTTAACTTAAATTAAAATTAAATAAAATGAAACAAATATTTGAAAATAAAGTCTATAGACTTGTGAGTAATAAAAGACCCTTAGCTTTTATGTTAGCCTCACGCCACAACAGAAGATCCCCATTATTACACTTTGATGAAGACACAGGAGTTAACAGACCTCTGCGTTATGCAAGAAATCAAAAAAGCCCGTTTGAAGATGAGCAAGATGGAAATGCAATATTAGAACCTATAGTATTTGAAGATGGAATGCTAGTTGTTCAAAAACAAAATCAAGTTCTACAAAAATTTTTACATCTACACCCTGGTAACGGTACAATCTTTTACGAAATAAATAAAAAACAAGATGCTGCTGATCAATTAGAATATGTTGAGGCAGAACTAGATGCACAAATTTTAGCCAGAGAATTAGAAACTGAAAAACTTCTTACTGTATGTAGAGTATTTTTAGGTGCAGCTGTAGATAAAATGTCTATACCTGAGCTTAAACGAGATATATTAATATATGCTAAAAATCAACCGTTTGAGTTTTTAGAAATATTAGATGATCCTATGTTAGAAATGCAAGATCATGTAGCTCAATTCTTTGCTCAATCTTTATTAATTTACAAGAACAATAATAAAGACGTATACTTTAATTTACCTAAAAACAAAAGTAAAATGTTGACGGTTCCTTTTGGTGAAGAAGGAGTTTATATTGTTGCATCTTATATGCAGTCAGATGATGGTATTGAAACATACAAGCTATTGAAAAAAGCCTTGAAGAAAGATAAATAGATTAGGTATATTTGCACTACAAGTAATATTTTTTTTTAACTTAAAATTTTTTTAAAATGGTAAAATATCTAGAAATCCCTATTACAGCTACAGGGGAGACTTTTCAATTAGTAGCAATTAATGGTGTAATTATTGTTGAGCAAACGAGCACAACAGTAGTTTCTTTAACTTATGGTGGTGCGGCAGCTCAAGACGTAGTAGCAATAACTTTAGGAGCGGCTATGGCTGCAAATGATGTTACTGTTAGAGACGCTATTCAAGATGCAATGATTACGGCTTTACAAACTGGCTGGACTTCTCCGAAGTTTAGACTAAGTTTAGACGGTCTTGAAGATGCGGCTGCGGCTCCAGTTACAATTACAGGAATCGCAATATCGTAACAATAATTATGTAATATTTAAGAGGGGTCACAAAAAAAGTGACCTCTTTTTTTTTGCTATATTTGTAAATATTTAAAATGTATTTTCTATGGCTATGATCAATAACGTAAGGAATACAGTATTGGCAATTATAAATAAAAATAATTACGGATACTTATCTCCTCAAGACTTCAATCTGTATGCTCAACAAGCACAGATGGATTTATTTGAAGATTATTTTTATCAATACAATCAATATATAAATAGAGAAAACTTAAGACAGTCAGGAACTGGATATGCTGACATAGTAAAAGGATTAGAAGAAGTGATCGATTCTTTTTCAGTACAAACATTTTTAACATCTGGAGGTGCAAATACATGGACTCTACCATCTGACTATTATTTGGTAAACAAAATATTTCACTACCCTAGATTATTAACTTCTGGAACTACTACGTCAACTAACCCAAATCAACTTATAAATGCGGCTTTAATAGGGCAGACATCCCCACCTCGTTTTGATACAGGTGTAACAGGGTTTACAATTTTCCCTGCAACAGGTAGCTTGGTAGTAAACACAGATACATTAAAACAATCTTTTGTAAATAATGTTGTAAGTTCTACTACATTGAACTTAGCAATAGATATTTTTCAATCAGCTGTTGTACCACCAAATGAAAACTACAGTATATTTGATGCCAACACAATAGCTGAAGTAGAAAGAGTAAGTCAGAATAAATTATTTTATTTAACTAGCTCTACACTAACAGCACCAACCACATTATTTCCTGCTTATGTATTAGATGGAAATACTATAACAGTATATCCAAGCAGTATACAGGCAACTGGTGCAATTAAAACACAATACGTTAGATATCCTAAAGCTCCAAAATGGACTTTTGCAACTATTACTTTAGGAGAACCTTTGTTTGATGCAACCGCAGCTGACTTTCAAGATTTTGAATTACCTCTTTCTGATGAGCCAGGATTAATTGCAAAGATATGTCAGTATGTAGGGATTGAAATAAGAGAGGCAGAAGTTTATAATTTTGGATCTACAGAAGAGGTTCAAGAAAACCAAATACAAGTATAAGATATGGCATATATTACTGACTATCAATATTATGAAAACAACGGTGTATCTCCTTTAGAAAAAAACTGGGGATCCTATCAGTATGTAAGTTTAGAAGATATAGTTCAAAACTTTATGCTAATATATAATGGTAATAACGAAATACTAAACAACGTAGAAAGATATCAAGTTTTGTTTCACGCCAAAAGAGGTATACAAGAATTAAACTATGATGCAATGAAGGAGATAAAAATTCTTCAGTTAACTCTAGATTCTCAAATAAGATTTGTATTACCACAAGACTATGTTAATTATGTAAGAATATCTTATTATAGAGACGGTGTTCTTTATCCAATGACCGAAAACATACAGACTATGTGGAGTGGAGCATACTTGCAAGATAATAACGCTAAAATATTATTTGATATTAACGGTAATGTTTTAAAACCTGAAAACTCTTTAGTAGATCTTTCTAGACAAGGCGGTGGTATGACTCAGCTATATTTAGGTGGAGGGCCGTTTAATGGTCAAATGGGTTATTGTTGTGATGGAGAATGGTTTTTTGAAAGACAAATAGGTGATAGGTTTGGATTAAACACAGAAACAGCAAACACAAATCCTTTGTTTACTATAAACAAACAAGAGGGAGCTATCTATTTTAGTTCTGACATAAGTGGGCAATCAGTGGTATTAGAGTATGTTTCTGACGGAATGAATAATGGTAATGATTCTGAAATAAATGTAAATAAATTATTTGAAGAGTTTATATATGCATATATAAGATATTCTTTATTAAATAGTAAGTTTGGTGTACAAGAATACATTGTTAATAGAGCAAGAAAAGAAAAGTCAGCACTATTAAGAAATGCTAAGTTAAGATTAAGTAATATGCATCCAGGCAGATTGCTAATGAACATGAGAGGTCAGGATAAATGGATAAAATAGTATGGATATTAACACTAATTTTATAGCAGGTAAAATGAATAAAAGCGTTGATGAACGCTTAATACCTCAAGGACAATACATAGACGCACTTAATGTTAGATTAGGATCAACAGAAACAACTGAAATAGGTGCGGTTGAAAATTCAAAAGGAAATACTATATTAACTGACATTGGATATGAGGGAGTAACTCTTTCAAGCAATGCAACCTGTATAGGTGCTTTTGAAGATGGGGTTAATGAAAATATATATTGGTTTGTTCACGACCCCACTTCGGCCTTATCAGCTTCTGGTAAGATAGATATGATATTGTCTTATAATGTTTCTGGTCAATCTACAACATATCATGTTGTTAGTGAAACTGTTTTAAATTTTAACCCTGTTTATTTAATAACAGGAATTAATTTATTAGAAGATTTATTGTTTTTTACTGACGATTATAATCCTCCAAGAAAAATAAATATAACAAGAAATTATCCTGAGCCAAATCTTTTGGGGGATCAAATAACTGAAGAAGAGTTAAATGTTATTGTAAAACCACCTGGGTTTAGTTCCTACACCACTTCTTTAGGAGTTGTTGAGTATGAGTTATCAGCTCCTAAAATAGAATTAACAAATGTTGTGGGAGAAGAAAATTTTATAAAAGATAAATTTTTATGTTTTGCTTATAGATATCAGTACACTGATAATGAGTATAGTGCAACATCATTATTTACTGTTCCAGCTTTTGAGCCAGGACTTTTTAATTTTGAATATGGTAATTATTACAATGAAGGTATGGAAAATACTTTTAATTCAGTAAATATTACTTTTAACACAGGTGGTAAGCTAGTTATTGGGGTAGAGTTGTTGTTTAAAGAGTCTGGAAAAAACACAATTAATGTTATCGAAAGGTTTGATAAAAAAAACTTAGGGTGGTCTGACAACTCTTTGCAAAATTTTCGTTTTACAAATTCTAAAATATATACAGTCTTAGGTAGTGACGAATTATTAAGAATGTATGATAATGTTCCTAGACTTGCACAGGCTCAAACTATTATGGGTAACAGGTTAATATATGGAAACTATGTAGATCAGTATGATATTACAACAATAGATGGTGAGCCTATAGAAATTAATTATACTACTGAAGGTAATTCAGACCAAATAAGACAAGATATAGTTCCTTTTGATTTGGTAGGAATTGGTGATGCAAATCAAATTGACTCAACATCTGGTGGAGTCTTTGTTCCCTTTTCTTATGGAAGATGGAATCTGCCTAACTCATCCATACCTTTACCTATACCTAGGTTTGCTGAAATTTCACTTGTCATAAAAGTTACTTCTACAGCTGCATATCCAGCAACAGATCCTGGGTACTTAGCTTTGGGCGGAGACACAGCAAGTCCATTATTTCCAACAGGATTTACAACTAATGCTCTGTCTAGTCAAATAGAGTTGCAAGTTACTATTGTTGCTAGACAAAGTTATGCTACTTATTTAGACTTTACAAATTCAGTAGAATTTGCTGAAGCTGTAGGTACAGGAACGCCTGGAACATCAGGATCGACAATAACACAAATAAGCCCTACTGCAACTTATGGAGGATCTTTATCTGATAGGTTTTATAGCATAATACAACCACCAACATCACCAACCTACCCTGTTGACTATGTATTTAAAACAGCAGGGTTGTGGGATCCAGGCACTGGAGCACCTATTCCAGCTCAAGAGGGATATAAAATGGATTCTTTTGCAACTGGGGTTAGATTACAACAACCATCAGTGCAATATCAATATGACAATGGATCAGGAACTATAGTTAATGTTTATGAGTATTTTGCTTTTTCAGTAACTAACATTACCATTATAGGCCCTCCTGCTATAGCAGAATCAACAGATTGTAATTTTATTTATACAAGCAAGTCTAACTCACTAAGCCTCCATAGTAATAGAAACTTTGAGGCAGGGATTATGTACATGGATGATTATGGAAGAGCAACAACTGTATTGGTATCACCTAATAATACAGTTTATTTTGAGCCAAGCAACTCAATAGATATAAATAAGATTATTGCCAAGGTATATAACAAACCCCCTTATTGGGCTACTAAGTATAAGTTTTTATTAAAACCGTCTTTAGGTGCTTACAATGTAATATATAGTAATAAAATATTTACAGATAAAGTTAACTCTTCTATTTCATGGGTATTGCTAGAAGGGTATGCAACCTCAATAGTTTCTAAGGGTGATATACTTACTGTTAAAATACAAAGTAATGGCTCTATAACTAGAACTCTAGTAGAGACAACAGTTCTAGATATTGAAGCAAAAGCATCTACGGCTGATCCAAACCTGCCCGATGGTGCACCAGCAGGATTGTATATGAAAATACAACCAAGAGGTTTTGTTGCTCAGACATCTCTAAATTCATTAATAGACGAAGGGTTTAAAGAAAACAATTTTGGTGATAAGCCAAAAGTAACATACCCACTATTTACAACAGACGCTGCGGGGGTAACAACAAATTACAGTATGCCTGTAGGTGCGTCAGCTACTATGTACTTTGCAGGATGGAGAGGGTATGCATGGTTTTGCACTACAGACTTTAGATGCGAAACTGTTCCATCAAATGTTCGTTTTGTAAGCGGAGCAGAAGCTGTTGATTTTAGAGATTTTTGGAACCAGGGAGGTTTGAATCCTGCGGATTTTATGCAGAACTCAGGAACAGGTTCTTTAATTCCTAAATACTACGATACAGTTTATTCTTCAGGTAACGGGCCTGCTGATAGTTCAGGAGAGGTACAGTTTTGGTTTACTCAAGATGTTCTTGGAGACCCTGCATCTCCTTTAAATCTTTGTGTAAGAACTACAATGAATGAATGTACTCTTGGACGGTTTGATACAAGGCCTGTAAACACTGAGGCTCATATAGTTGTAGATAGAAATAATAATTTTATGGCTTTTGAAACTGCTCCAGCTATATCGGATGCAGATCTTTATTATGATTCCTCAGAATCATATAATATACTTCCTGATGTTAATGGTGATTTATCCCATTTTTCTAATAACCAAGTAGGAAGTCAAAATCAAATAATTTCTACTGGAGTACCTGCCGTTATAACTTTACCATTTGGTGATTGTTTTACATTTGGAAATGGTGTAGAAAGTTTTAGATACAGAGACTTACCTACTACTAATTTTTTTAATATAGGAGAAAGAGTGTCGGCTGTTAGCAACACATTGTTTGAAGAAGCCGATAGATTTGCAGGATTAACTTATAGTGGAGTTTATAGTGGGTCTTCTAATGTAAATAACTTAAATGAATTTAATTTAGGCTTAGTAAACTTTAAAGATTGTGAGTTAATTTACGGGCCTATAATGAAATTGCACTCACGACAAACAGATATATTAGTTTTACAAGAAGACAGAATATCATATGTACTGGCAAATAAAAGTTTAATTAGCGATTCTACGGGTGGTGGAGCTATAGTTTCTACACCAACAATACTGGGTCAGCAAATAGCTAGAATAGAAGAGTATGGTATAAGCTTTAACCCAGAAAGTTTTACAAGCTGGGGAAGAGATATGTACTTTAGTGACACAAAAAGAGGGGCGGTAATAAAGTTAACTGGTGCTGGATTACAAAGCGATTCACTTGAAGTTGTTTCAGCTTTAGGAATGAGGTCTTATTTTAGAAATAAATTTGCGGATCAATTAAACACACAAAAGCTTGGAGGTTATGACCCTTATATGGATGAATATGTTTTTTCAACAAACAATAAATTAGTTCCATTCCCTGTGCCAAATATTGAGTGTGGTACTCAAATTCAAAAAACCAACACCTCTTCACCATTAAGTTTTGTCGTAGATGTAACGGTAGCGACAGGAACTTTTGATATTGTTGTTAATCCTGTAGGGTCTATGGATGTAAATGTTGTAGTTGTATACAATAATATTACCACAACAAATAATAATTTAACAGGGCCTACTACTATTTCTATAACTAAAGCCCAACAATATCCAACTACCGCAACAGTAACGGTTACACCTAACGAGGAATCATCATTTAGGTTGTTTCCAAATTGCGTAGCTACACAAACATTAAATGTAGTGTCGGTTGTTTTAGGGTCGCCAATAAGTGGATTAATAGGAACTGGTGCTCAAACTATACATTATGAGTATAGTTGGACAAATGGTTCCTTTACAAGCCCGTTAGAGTCAAATCAAGTAACATTTAGCGGAACTGAAAATGTAAGTAATTATATTATAAATACAGGACAAACCTCTATAGGAATGTATCCAGGTACTGGATCTACGGTTTCAATGAGAAGTAATAAAATTACCCCAGACACCTTTACGTTTACAGATACAGAAAATAGATTCTATGCGATAACAAGTAATGCTTTACCAGCAACATCTGGAAATACATTTGATTTAACATTACTGACTAATCCATTAGCACCTATAGTAGGGTCTAGTCCTGACCCTGTAACTAATGTAGATAATATTTATACAGCTATATCACCAGCTCTTAATATAACACCAAGTACGCAAACACTTTACTTAGTTTGGGACTTTAGAGACAGAAGAAATGAAGATATGTGTTACTCTACTATAGATGCAACTGACGCCTGCATAGGGTGTAACCCAACATCAAGTTGTACTGAGTTTTCTTCATCCGATGTGCAAGGGTTGTTTTCACTGGCTTGTAATGGTGGTGCAGGTATACCTATGAGATCGGCAAATTTTTTCCATGACGGTACGGGAACTTTCCCACAAGTAGGAGATAAGGTTTACAAAACTTCAGGGCCTAACCCAGCAATACCTTGTAATCAAGGAGTTCAAGCAGACCCTGGATATTATTATTTACAAAATGGAGATGTTATGTTTATACAATCATTAACCTCTGATGTGACAAGCATTTTACCTTGTCCTTAAAAAAATAAAACTATGGCAACAACAGTAACTAAATGGCATGATGGAAGCAACTTTGTTTTTGCATATGCCGTATATGATGATCAAGCTTTAACAGTCCCAGCAGCTGATGGGTTTTATCAGTTTGGTGGATATGTAAGACAACAATTAAATGGAAAACTAGAACCTTTTACACAATGTTAAAATGGCAATAAAAGAAACTTTATCATACAGCGATGGAGTAAAAGGATGGCCATCTTTTTATTCTTTTTTACCCGATTATTTAATTGGAATGAATAGCTTTTTCTATTCGTTTCATCAAGGCCAACTTTATAGACACAACACAAATGATACTAGAAATAATTATTATGGCGTACAGTATAACTCAACTATAACAGGAGTATTTAATATTCAGCCACAGACTATTAAATTATTTAAAACAATGTCTTTAGAGAGTGACGCTGCCTGGGGTGTGGAAACTTTAGAAACAGACTTAGGAAATGGAGAAATGTTAAGCACTTATTTTGAGCAAAAGGAAGGGGAGTGGTTTTCTTTTATTAGAAACAAAAGTACAACAGTCAACTTTAAACTAAGATCGGCTAACGGAATAGGGCAGATTGCAGCTGTTAACGTAGCTTTTGTAGGTATTGATGTAGTTTTTAATGTAAGCCTGGGAAGTATAATTAGTATTGGAGACACATTATATCATCAGGTAACCCCAACATCTTCTCGACCTACAGGAATAATTACGGCTATTAATCAAGCAACAAACACAGTAACTATTGCAGTAGTATTAAATAATCCACTTCCAAGTCAGTTTGCCTTTTATTATAAAGACCCTGTTGCTGAATCGCATGGAGCTCGTGGATATTTTATGAGATTTAAGTTAGAAAACACAGACACGACTCCAGTTGAACTGTTTTCTGTAGGTAGTAGTGTGATGAAAAGTTATCCATAGATTTTATTATCTTTGCATAGATGGCTTTAAATATCAAACCACTAAGTGATAAAGATTATGATGATATACTATGCGGTTGGTGGAAAGATTGGAAATGGACTGCCCCTAAAAAAGATTTTTTGCCAGACATGGGGTATATGGTTTATTATAATGACGAACCAATTTGTGCTGGGTATATGTATGTAACGAATTCTAATGTAGTTTTATTAGAGTGGATTATATCTAGTTTTAGATTTAAAGACAGAAAGATTAGAAAAGAAGCATTATTAATGTTAGTGCAGACGGTAACAAGTCTAGCTACAACATTAGAAAAAAAATATGTATATTCACTTTTAAAAAGTAAGTCTTTAATTGAAATATACCAAGAGTTAGGTTACAAGAAGGGTGATAGCAACACACAAGAAATGATTAAAATATTATAAATGGCATTAACAACAGCAACAATATTAGCACTTGGTGGTGCAGCCGTAGGTGGTGGAATGAACTTAGTTCAAGCTGGAAAAGCAAGACAGGCACAGAGAAAAGCTGATCAAGCTGCGGGTAAACTGATGGCAGATGCAAAGTCTAAATTAGAAAAAAACTATTATGAGGGGCTAAAAATACCTACTGAAGCATACGATCAAGCATACGAAGCAAACGCACAGGCACAAAGAGAAAATGTTGAGGCACTACAACAGGCTGACGCAAGAACTTTAGCAGCTGGTGTAGGTCGGGTAGGGGCTTTATCAAATCAAAACACACAACAGATAAGAGCACAACAGGCACAAGAAATGTTTGAGTTAGATAAATTAAAGGCTGGAGCAAAAGAAGACATGACACAGCAGTTAGCACAAATGGATGTAGCTCAGGCTCAAGATGAAGCTGCAAGAGCTGCACAAGCTGATGAAAAAGTTGGTATGTTACAGGCTGGAGCAGCCAATGCTGTTATTGGAGGTATTACTTCTGCGGCACAAGCACAAGAACTAAACACAATGAGCCAGGCAGATAAAGCATTATCTAAAACTTATGCTGATAATGAAGCCTTATTTATGGCTCAAGGTATAGATAGAAATGTTTACTTAAAGAACCCAGAAAAGTATGCAGACCTCTTAAAAAACGGTGCACCAAAAACAGCCTCAACAGCCTCAAATGCTAAATTAAATTTTAATAGTAATTATTCTTTTCCATCACAAGAATCGGCTTTAACATTAAACACAGATACTAGCAGGTTTAATTTTCAACCAATAGACTTAAATTATGGTTTTTCTTTTGAAGATAGAATGAAGTCTTTCATGAATAAGCCCAAGGTAGATTTGACTGCTTCATTAACTCCGTATAATATTAGATCGTACTAGAATGGCTAGAAAAGACATAAACTTTAACACATACGTTGAAAGAGATTTACAAAAAACTACAGTAGATTGGGGAACTGTAGCTAATAAATTAACTGGAGACCTACTAAAAATACGAGAAGAAAGAGCGGCTGAAAGAGATAAGATAGCTCAAGACACCATTGAAGCTACCGATAAGGTAAACAAAATGGAAGAGTATTCAAGTCAGACCTTACAAAATTTAGCATTGGGAATGTCAGGAGACTCAGCAGAATTTTTAAGAGTACAGCAAGATTTATTTAACAGAGGTCTTATTTCGCAAACCGAATTAGCACAAAATAAACAGAGGGTATTAGGTGACTGGCAACAGTTTGGAAACATAAGTAAAAGGTGGGAGTCAGACTATGCCAACATGGTTAAAAGAGCAGAAGATGGTGATGCTTCAACTTTTGAGATTTGGTTAAGTAAACAAAATGCTGAGTTTGGTAACTTAAAAGGTGTAACTGGTTTTGTAAATCCACAAACAGGAACACTTTCTTTACTTAGAAGAGATGGAGATGGAAAGGTTTCAAGCGATCCATCACGCCATGTAAGTTTAAACCAGATGCAAAATAGATTTAACACACAAATACAAAACGTATCTAAAGATAATGCTATTGATAAAAACCTTAAAGACTCAGTAGATCAGTTAGGTAAATTAGTTATTGCAAAGCTAACTACGAATGATAAGGGAGAAAATGATGGTGGAGTGCTGTCTGTAGAAGGTCAAAAACAGGCTATGGAGTCAGATGAAATTAAAAAGTACATTAATGGTACAGTAAATGGATATTTGTCTAATGACTATAAAATATTTAGTGTACTAGGAGATGTTGTAGGTGAAGATAAAAATGGTAATAAGTATGAGCCAACAACCAGTCTTGCTGAAGCAAAAAAAGATCCTTCTAAAGTTCTTGTAAGATATGATGAAAGCACAGGAATGGCAGTTCCTATCAATGACGCACCAAATTGGGAGGCTCAAAAAGGTGTTGCTGAAGAGGCTGTTAAAAACAGAATGCTTGTAATGCTAGACGATGTTTCGTCAATCAAACCAGGAGATAAAGATATGAACAACTATCAAAAAGAACTTATTGCTTTAAAGAAAAGGCAGTTAAATCAAAACGATGAGGATGTAAATAATGCGATTGATGATGAATATAACTTGATTAAATATAGAGGGCCAGTATTTAATAGAGACGCTTCAGAAAAACAATTAATGGGTGGTGATAAAGCTAGCGTATATATTTATAAAAACCTTGGAGAACAAATAGACGGAGTTGTCTTTAATGATCCTGACAGTAATGTTTATAAAACATTTAATAATGTTATACAGTCAGTTTTAGATGAAAATATTTTTAATGATTTAGAAAAAGGAAATTATCCTAATGATCGTAAACCGTTTAACATAGACTATAGGGATGATGGTTCTGATAGGCTAATATTAGAGCTTGGTAAAGAAAAAATAATTTACCCACCATTACGATCAAGTTTAAAACAAGTTGATAATTACAAAACCAATCCAGAGTACGAACAAGTGCTTACGGTTGACGAAAAAATGATAACTGATGATGAACAAAAACTTCTAGATTCAGGAACTATTCCAAAAGGTTTTTATGGAATTGATACCTCAGGGAACGGAAAAATAGATAAAATTTTAAAAGGGTTAGGAGACTATAAGGAAGATGGTGCGGGTGCTAACAATAAGTATTATCACAACACTAAAGAAATGTTTGATTATGTTAAAAGAAATTTAATTATTCCAGCTGACAAAGATTTAAGACAATTACAAAAATCAAACTATGACGCTAAAGCTAATAAATCAAAAAGGAACAACCCTGAAGGAGAACTTGACTAAATGGAGAGATTAAAAAAACTATACGATGTATTACTTCGAGAGAAGTATTATACTAATTCTTTTGAAGAATTTCAAAAAAAATTTGAAGACCCAAAATATGTACAGAAAGTTTATGAGGTTGTAAAAAGAGATAAGCTCTATACTAAATCTTTTGAGGATTTTAATATGACTTATAACTTAAAAAAAAAAGACTCTTCCGAACCTACTGGGGATCAGGTGCCTATGGAATCTCCTTCACAACCAAGTCAGGATCCTTTTTCATCGGACTCTTCAAACGAACCAACAGCTCCGATAGACCCAACAACAGGACTTCCATTTAAAGACGATAACACACAAGTAGTAGAAGAAGATATTAGTATTGATAATGTTGGCGATGAAGATTTAGAAACTTTACCATCAAACTCAGACGAAAGGGATCAAACTAAAGAGCTATACAACAGAGGGGAATTTTTTATAGAAGGTTCTCAAGAAAAAGATACTTACTTAGAACAATTAGTAGGTAAAAATTCAGTAACAGATCTTATTGGAGATATATATCGTTCTGGTAAACAAGGGCTTATACAGGGTAACACTGCTGATGAGGCTGGTGCATTAATGCTTAGCGGTAGTGACGCTACTGATGAGCAGATAGAAGCTTTCTTACAGTCACAAGAGTCATTACAAAATCAAGGAACTACAGATGAGATGATGAATTTTAACAGAATTTATGATCAAGCTGATAATAAGTTTACTGGATTTTTAGAGGGTATTGTAAAAAACCCATCAGTTGTATTTCAGATTGGTGCACAAACAATTACACAATTACTCAATCCTGCATCGATAGGGGCTGGTGCCGCAACAATAGCAACTGGAGCAGCATATGGTGCTGGTACTGGAGCGATGGCTGGTGGAGTAGGAGCACTACCTGGGGCAGTTGCTGGTGCAATAGGCTCATTAAGAACAGCCTTTGCTGTGGCTTCAGGAACATTAGAGTCTACTCTTTCATTTGGTGAGTTTATAAAAGAAGAAATAGATAAAAGAGACGACTTAGAATTTAATGAAGATGGTATAAAAGCTATTTTAAATAATGAAGAAACTTTTAATAGAGTCTGGAAAAAATCTGTAGGAAGAGGTGCGGCTATTGGTATTATAGATAGATTGTCTTTAGGAATGGGTGGTCGATTGATAAAGGCAGGAAAATTAACTGGCAAAGCTGCTATAGGAACAAACTTAGCTGCCGAAATGATTGGTGGTGGAGTAGGTGAGTCAGCTGCTAGAGCATTGGTAGGGCAAGAGCAGGACGTTAGAGAAATAGGATTTGAAACTTTTGGTGGTATAGGTAAGGCACCAATAAGTTATGCTATTAATAAAGTAACAGACCCAGTTACTACTCCAATCAAAAAAGCAATGTTAAATAAAGCTGAAAGCTTTTTATTTCCACCAACGTATAAATTGATAGACGCACAAGGAGAGAGTGTTCCTCAAACCAAAGAAGATGTTGTTGATACTATTGACAATACAGACGATGTAACATTTATGGGGCTGAATTATACAATCTCAAATGATCCTGATTTGAAAAAAAGATACGATGCCAGAAAGATGCTTATCATTACAGGAGAAAATATAAGACAAAAATTAGAAGCAGCTGGTGTTAAGAACAATAAAAACATTGATAAGATTATTAGTTTAGAAATTGAAAAAAATAATTTTATAGGAGCTACAACAGAAGCTGGTAAAAAAAGATTAAAAGAAATAAAGGAAGAGATATCTAAACTAAGCGGTATTACAGATGAGGAAGTAAACACTAAAGACTCACCAGGGCCTTTAGTTGCTGGACTTAAAGGAGATGGAAGGCGTTCTGGAAGTGAGACCGTTGTTTTAAATGATGATGGAACAATAGTGATAAATCCTTATGATAAATACTATCTTGGTGGAAAGTATCCAGAGGGCCCAGGAACTTTCAAAGAAAAACAAAACACAGAGCGAAAATCATTAAAATCTTTATTAGGGGAAAGAAGCGGAAAAAGCGATAGAGTATATATTGTTGAAGATCAAGAGAGTGGGGGAATTGATCCTTCATACAGTAAGCGTTATTTAGATAGTGCAAACGTCAGAACAAAAGACAAAGATGGTAAGTTAAATAATCAAGAGGCTAATGAAAAGGAATTGCTTACTAGAGCTGAAAATGCAGCTCTTGCCATGGCTAAACTTTTACCAGGAACTAATATTGTTTTACATAAAACAGAAAAAAGTTATGAGCGTTCTAGGGGTAATCCGTCAAAGAAATCTAACGCAAGGGGTCATTTTAAGCCAAGTAGTAATGACATTCATATTAATATGCCATTCGCTACCAAGGAAACAATTGCTCATGAAGTTTTTCATGCTTTATTATTTAATCAGTTTGCCAAGGCAGCTAATGTTACTAAAAATATGGCTAACACTTTAATGAATCAAATTAATGATCCAGAAATAAAAGAACAGATTGAAGATTTTATGGATTTATATACAGTTGAGTCAAACCCTAATATAGAAAATAAAGCACAAGAAAAAAGAGTTCAGCAGGAAGAAAAGTTAACTAAGTTTATGGGGCTGATTGCTGAAAACTTTGACACTTTTAATGCACCAGAGAAAAAAGAAGTAAAGACATGGGTTCAAAAGGTAATAGATATTTTTGTTCCATCAACTCCTAAGATAAAAGAAATCACTAGAGATTTTGTAGCTACAGAAGAAAACCTTAAAGAACTATTAACTGCATTATCAGAAGACATAACAAAAGGTAGAGAGGTTGATAGTGTAGACTTTAGTGCTTTTGATGTCGCTGATATGGGTAGGCCAGTAGAGGGAGCTGACGGCCCAATACCTAGTGGTATAGATGAGCAGGGGCCTCCAATAGAAGTTTTAGATGAACAGATGGATAGAGGTGGTATTGATTTAAAGACAATTAGACGAGGTGATATAAATGAGTTAGAAGGGGCAAACGCATTTGTTTTTGCTGCTGATCAAGCTACTTATGGAATGACAGAAAGCCCATCAGGACTTAAATTTATGTTTAATGGTGGTTTCTTATATCCATATGGTGCACAATCACAAGGTAGTAATGCTGTATGGGTATTCTCAAATGAAGCTGCTGCTAATAAAGTTTTAAATAAAGCTAAAGAAAGCGATGGTGTGGGATTAGTAATGGCACAGGCATCATCAGGTGTGTCAGGCAACTTACAATTTTACGACTTCTTAAATGCCGAGATAGCATATGCAATAGAGAAAGGTGCGTCACCAAAGGAAATGGTGGATTATATAAATTTAAAACTTGCTGATAAAACTAAAGATGGAAGAGATGGAAAGATTACAAGATATTTAAAATCTAAAGGTTTGCCAACACAGATTAAGGATTATCAAGAGTTACAAGACTTATTTAAACCTACTAATTTTGAAGTAAGAGGGAATTTTGCGAGAAAATTTATGAGTGCAGAATCATTTAAAAAATTTGGAATATACCCTTTTGATCCTAAAAAAACTGTTGATGGAGACATAGAGTCAGTTGTTAATGATCCAGCATTAAAAAATATTAATTACGGTGACGTAGTATCTGCAATTCAATTTGATAAAGATGGACAGGTGGTAAGGTTAAATGAGAATGACCCTGGATATCACCCAGCCTATCCATTTTCTTTACCAGGAGCTCCTATTATGGTATTTAACAATGGCATAGATGTAAGAAAAATATACCCTCAAGCTAAACCAGAAAACCCTAAAATGAATCAAACACCTTTAGGGGAAAGGGGTAAAAAAGAAGCAGGTAGATCTGTTATGGGTGGCCAGTATATATCTAATATTCCTAAAGACGTACAATCCGAAGATGCGTCTATTGATATATCAGAGGAAGTGGTTGACAAAAGCGAAAGAAAACCAAAATTTAAAAAAGAAACTGAAAGTCAAACTACCGATGAAAACCAGACATATTTATTTCAATCTCAAGATCCTCAGTTAGTTAAAGAAGTACAGTTAAATATTTTAAAAGGATTAAATCAAGGTTTTAAAAAAGGTTTAGGCACAATAAGAGAATATTTAAAAACTTTAAAAAACGATGGTAGGCTGGGTAATAAACAAATTGGAGAGATATTAGGATTGGTAGTTGAAGAAGATGCTTTTGCAAATAAAGCCGCAAGAAATGAGACTGTAGAAAAAATTAAAAAAATAATTACTGATGCCGACAGACAAGCTGAATTTAGTACGTTAAGAACTAAAGCAAAGAGAGCTGCTAAAAATTTAAAAAGAAGTATTGGTAGAATTATTTCAGACGCTATTAGTGGTAAAGACATAACTCTAGAAAGTTTACTTAGAGATGTAGTTACTATAGATCCATCAGTAGTACCAGAAGAAGTGTATCAAGATTATAAAGATATAATAGATGGTTTAGGCGATAGACTTGTAATGTTAGACAATGCCGAGGACGCTGGTTTGGTTGCTGTAAAATCTCGTAGGGTATTAGAAGCCATGAACAATGTATACTCTAGAATACCTCAGCTGATAGCTTTATTCTTAGACAATGTTCTTATAAGTCCAAAGGGAACGGTAGCTTATAAAAAAACTATAGACTTTTTATTAGAGAATGATTTAATAACAGAAAGTGATGTTGCTATTATGAGAGTATATAGAGACACAATCAATCCAAGAGTAAAGACTGTAAAGACTGATAAACAAAAAGCAGCTGAAAGAAAAAAACTTATTGAAGGAATTAAAAAAATTAAAATAAAGGAAGAAAGAATAGATTCAGGATTAACATCATTTCCTTTTAGAAAAACAAGAGAGGATATCAGAGAGTTTATAAAGTTAATTAAAGATCAAAAGGCTTTGGAAGGGTTACCTAATGAAGACTTAAACAATATAATTAGACTTGCCAATACTATTA
>Ga0233413_10000196_pt1 | contig 32202 bp, 28 predicted proteins | sample Na_anoxic_6_MG_FD_189019 | JGI IMG/M metagenome (GOLD analysis project Ga0233413, IMG submission 189019) | Seawater microbial communities from Saanich Inlet, British Columbia, Canada - Na_anoxic_6_MG | ecosystem: Environmental > Aquatic > Marine > Inlet | place: Canada: British Columbia...
AATTTTTATAATAAAAATTAATATATGAATATTGTGAGGTGTATCAATTTTTATAATAAAAATTAATATATGAATATTGTGAGGTGTATCAATTTTTATTATAAAAATTAATATATGAATATATTCATTTAAAATGAATTAACGCAATGTATTATTTATTAAATTTGATTTTAATTGATATAAAACTATATTACTTATTATAACTAACTATGGATTACGGAACATTATACAAACTAACGTCTGGTAATAAACTATACATATGGCATATTGTTGTTGTAAGTGAAGGAAGTAAAGTATTTGAAATTTCAAGTCACGGCGAGGAAGGTGGTAAAATTATGTCTCATAAGAAAGAGATTAGCATCGCGAAGGGCAAAAAAACACTATTAGAACAAGCACTCCAAGACGCACGGCGAAAATATCTCAATAAAAAAGATAAAGAAGGATATATTCACGATAAGTCTAAGGTGTTAGACGGTAGTCATATTATTATTCGTCCTATGCTCGCACATACATTCTCAATGGATGCTCTAACTAAACGCGGTAAAACTATCAAGTTCCCGTGTTATGTTCAACCAAAATTGGATGGAATTCGTTGTATTTCATATTTAAAAGACGGAGACGTCGTTATGGAATCGCGAAAAGGAATAGCTTTTAATTTCATGAATAATATTCGCAAAGAGTTAAAGACTATTTTGGTTAAAACACCGAATGTATTTCTCGATGGAGAATTATATACTGATAAAATAGCATTTGAAGTTATTTCTGGTGTAGTGCGTTTAAAAGACACACCATCTGCGGTTCAATTGAAAAATATGAATAAACTGGAATATTGTGTATATGATTGTATTATTAAAGATGACATCGATATGACATTTGATAATCGTTTTAAACAATTGTCAAAAATGATTGGAACATCCAAAAAACGCAAATGGAAGTCAATTGAACCTGTTTTAACAGAACAAATTGAAAGTGCAGAACAAATTCGACCAAAACATGATGAATATGTTTCTAACGGATTTGAAGGGTTGATGCTACGAAATGTTAAATCTAAATATGAAATTGATAAAAGAAGCAAAGACCTACAAAAATTTAAAGATTTTAAAGAGGAAGAATTTTTAATTACTGGATTTCATGAAGGAAGTGGTGATGACAAAGGATGTGTTGTATGGGAGTGTATTACCCCCGATAAAAAACCATTTTCAGCAGAACCTGTTGGAACAAGAGAACATCGTCGTAAATTATTTAATGACGGTAAGAAATATATTGGAAACCTGTTGACAGTGAAATTCTTTGAATACACCAAAGATGGAATTCCACGTTTTCCAAAAGGAAAAGATGTTAGAGTTGATTATTAATTAGGTTGATATATATGAAGTAATTCATGTATATAAGTTTGTTGATATATATATGAAGTAATTCATGTATATAAATTATTGTTATTTATAACAGACCAAAATTTAAAATCTATATTATAATTATATGCCAAGACGAACAATATTAAAAGGAGGTACAAAAGAGTTATCTGATTTTTTTAAAGTATTCTCATTTGATGAAATGAGAGATAAAACTAAACGGAAGAAAGGTGAAGAAAGTAATAGTTTTATCAATAAAACTGCAAAAACAATAACGTCCACTGGAAAAGGTCTTGCTAGAATGACTGGATTGACAAAAGTTGCTAAAAAAACTTCAAATGTTGTTAAAGGTGCTGTTCGTAAAACTTCAAATGTTGTTAAAGGTGTTGTTCGTAAAACAGGAAAAGTTCTTATTAAAAAAAGACCTCGTCGTAAAATCAAAAAGAGTAAAAAACCAAAGAAAAGTAAAAAAAGTAAAAAAGTTAAAAAAGTTAAAAAAAGTAAGAAATAAATAAAAAGTAATCTATATTTCTTCTAAATTGTTGTAATTCCAAGTGTAATTTCTTCTTCTGTTGGTTCTCTTCCTCTCAATTCTTTAAACTTTTCAATAAACACTTGTTTAACTTGATTTCCTTCTCTTACTACTAATTCAGAACTATTATCTTTTGAATTATCATATATACTAATTGATGTTAAATTATCACATATATCAGGTTTATTAATTGATGATGCAACTGGTGTATTATTTAATTTATTCATATTAATTAATTCAATAACTTTATCTTTTGAGATTGTTATATCATTTTTGTAATCTGCTTCCAATATATCAAGTGCGTCTAATGTTGATGATTTTTTAGTAGGAGATGAATCAAATCTTTTTTTAAAAATAGTAATAATTTCATCAGGAATATCTGGTGAAATTTCCATTAATCTATCAAATTCATCTTTCGCATATTTCATTAATACTCCCGAACTTTCTCTATTTTTTGGTTTTTGTGAAAGTTGAATTCTAATATTTCTTGAAAATTTATCCCATGACAAAGCCGCAATACGATGTCCTTCATTAATCTCTGAAATTTTGAAATATTGCGCGATTGTTGTTATAATTCCTGCTATAATATTTAGAGAACCAACAACCATTACATATAGAGGGACATAGTCCACTGGAATTCTTTCTTGTGCAAAATTTGCTGTTCCTGTTAGAGTTGATAAAATAATTACAGGAATAGTTACTTTCGCATTTATTTTACTATATTTCTTATTTGATTTTGTATGTAACCATTTATAACAAATTGCTTTTTCTGCCCATTCTTTTAGTAAAAGTTCTTCTTCTTTATCCCATTCTGTTTTAAGAGGTTGTTCTTGTTTATCTGTATCTGTCATTATATATATTTTATATTCATTTGTCTTTATATTTATAGAAGTGCGTTTATTTATATAAATTAATTTTAAATATGGGTAAAAAAAAAAAGAATATTAGTTCTAAAATAAGTAGAGTTAATAATAATGAAAATATAGATAATTTATCTTCAATTATTGAAGAACCTATATCTATTCCTGAAAAACCTGTTATTGAAGTACCTGTTCCTAAATCTATTCCAGAAAAACCTGTTATTGAAGTACCTGTTCCTAAATCTATTCCAGAAAAACCTGTTATTGAAGAACCTATATCTATTCCTGAAAAACCTGTTATTGAAGAACCTGTTCCTAAATCTATTCCTGAAAAACCTGTTAAATCAACTCCTAAATCTCCTATTCCAATAAAAGAACCTCATAATATTTTTAAAGGTATGATAGAATTAAAAAAATCAGATACATCTAAATTAAGTAATGATTTTATACAAAAAACATATCATGAATTCTATGAAAAACAAGAAAAACAATTAAAGAAATTAACTGAAAATTCTAATAAGATAGTAGAATTAAATAAATTAATAAATGAATTTATAGCAAATATTAAAACAGATATAGTTGAATTAAATAAATTACATAAAGATTTAATGGAAAACAAATTACATAAAAAAAATCTACATTATGTAGATAGTATATTTTTTCAAAAAAATATGATTGAAGTTGAATTATATTCAAATCAAAAAATACAAAGAAAATATTTAAATAAGTTTTATAGTGATTTATATAATATTATATTATCAATTAAAAACAATAATGAAGAAAAAGGTGTAATCATTAAAATACCAGATAATATATTGAAATATTATGTTTTATATGATAGTATTCCATATGAGTATGATGATATATTTAATGCTATGAAATTTATATCAGAACATCAAATAACTTCAATAAATAATATAATTAGTGATTTTGAATTCATTCATCAAATGGAGACTAAGGAAGAACAAGGTTATTGCTTAAAAGAATTTAATACAAATTTAAATTATAAAATATTAAATAAGATGAGTTATATTAATTATGTTTTTGAAAAAATTAATTATATTGTTGCGTTTCAATTAAAATTTGCTAATAAATTTAATAATAAAATGAATGTAATCGCAGATGAAGTAGATATAAAGTATTAAATCTACTCAGCAAGTGAGGTAAATATAAAATATTATATCTACCCAGCAAGTGAAGTAGATATAAAGTATTAAATCTACCCAGCAAGTGAAGTAGATATAAAGTATTAAATCTACCCAGCAAGTGAGGTAAATATAAAATATTATATCTACCCAGCAAGTGAAGTAGATATAAAGTATTAAATCTACCCAGCAAGTGAAGTAGATATAAAGTATTAAATCTACCCAGCAAGTGAAGTAGATATTGAGCTATGCGAAAATACCATTGAGCTATGCGAAAATACCATTGAGCTATGCGAAAATACCATTGAGCTATGCGAAAATACTATCAGTTATTAATTATATATAATAATCTTATTTAATATTATAATGATTCGGGTTGGTTCAAGAGCACAAGTTATGCACGGTAATGCCAAAATGACAGGAGGTGGATTAAGAAAGAAAGACCTTACATATAACAACTCTGGTAAAATTGTTTCAAAAAAAATGAGTAAAATAGCAAAGAATGAGATGAGATTACAAAAAGCAGGTTATATTACAACAAAAGGTGTTTTTGGTGTTAAAAAAGTTGATAATTATAAATTAAATAAAAATATAAAAGGTGGTAATAATAATAATAATAAAAAAAATACCCCATTAAATAGTAATCCACCATTAAATAGTAATACAATGGGATTAATGGCGGCATATTTGAATTCCAAGAATAAATCTGCATTAACAGTTATATCAAAAAATATGTCACATAGAAGTAATAATATATGTTATAAATCTTTAACACATAATAATGAAATAACTTTTAATAAACAATCAACTAACCTTGTACTTAAATCAAAACAACAACTCCCGAGAAATATTAAAAATGTTATAATAGATAATATTACAGATAATACAACTATTCTACAAATAATTAATAAACTAAGTGTTTCAGTTGTTAATATTAAGTTTAAAAAATGTATTCATCTTACAGATGATGCTATTACAACACTTGCTACAAAATGTACGGGTATTACAAGTATTGATTTAAGACAATGTATTGATCTTACAGATGCTTCTATTACAACACTTGCTACAAATTGTAAGGGTATTACAAGTATTAATTTAAATACATGTAATGAACTTACAGATGCTTCTATTACAACACTTGCTACAAATTGTACGGGTATTACAAGTATTGATTTAACTTCTTGTGATGAACTTACAGATGAAGCTATTACAACACTTGCTGAAAAATGTACGGGTATTACAAGTATTGATTTAAGTTTTTGTGATAAACTTACAGATGCTTCTATTACAACACTTGCTGAAAAATGTACGGGTATTACAAGTATTGGTTTAATTTTTTGTAATGAACTTACAGATGCTTCTATTATAGCACTTGCTAATAATTGTAGAAGTATTACAAGTATTGATTTAAGTTTTTGTGATAAACTTACAGATGCTTCTATTACAACACTTGCTGAAAAATGTACGGGTATTACAAGTATTAATTTAAATACATGTAATGAACTTACAGATGCTTCTATTACAACACTTGCTACAAATTGTACGGGTATTACAAGTATTAATTTAAATACATGTAATGAACTTACAGATGCTTCTATTACAACACTTGCTACAAATTGTACGGGTATTACAAGTATTGATTTAACTTCTTGTAATGAACTTACAGATGCTTCTATTATAGCACTTGCTAATAATTGTAGAAGTATTACAAGTATTGATTTAAATCATTGTAGAAATCTTACAGATGCTTCTATTAAAGAACTTGCTACAAAATGTACGCGTATTACAAGTATTGATTTAAATCATTGTAGAAATCTTACAGATGCTTCTATTAAAGAACTTGCTACAAAATGTACGCGTATTACAAGTATTTATTTAAGTTATTGTATAAACCTTACAGATGAAGCTATTACAACACTTGCTGAAAAATGTACGGGTATTACAAGTATTGATTTAAGTTTTTGTAGAAACCTTACAGATGAAGCTATTACAACACTTGCTGAAAAATGTAAAGGTATTAAATATATTAATTTAAATGGATGTTCTAATCTTACAGCTGATAGTATTTCTTTATTTAGTAATTTAGAAGATATTAAAATTGAAAGATATTAAAATTGTTTAACCTTAATCTATATTTATCATAAGTTATAATTTATTTCTTAACAAGTGAAGTAGATATTGAGCTATGCGAAAATACCATATCGTAGTTAAAATAATATCTAAATATATATTATAATGCAAAGAATAGGAAGTAGAGCACAAGTTATGCATGGTAATGCCAAAATGACAGGAGGTGGTTTAATGAAGAAAGACCTTACATACAACAAAGCTGGTAAAATTGTTAGCAAAAAGATGAGTAAAATGGCAAAGAAAGAGATGAGATTACAAAAAGCGGGATATATAACAACAAAAGGTGTTTTTGGTGTTAAAAAAATGAGTGGTGGTGCAAAAGTAAGTTATTTTGATTTTGACAATATTAAAGCAGATGGATATTTATTAGTAAAAGATAATGATTATAAAAATGCTGTTAGATTGATTGTAAAAGAAAAAGGTGATTTAATGATTGAATACACTCTTGCTGATACTTTGTATAGAACTACTCCACGTGTATTTAAAAATAATATAATAATTAAATATAATGATTTTGATATAAAAACAATAAAAGAAGTACAAAATAATCTTAATAGTACAATAAATGAAGTTAGAAATTTAAGACAACAAAATTATCCAAATTATTACGAACAATTTATCAAAGGACATTCTATTTCAGAATAGTTTAAACGTTAATAAAATTTATTTCTTAGCACTAATAATCTCCTTACAAACTTCTTCTGTTAGTTTGTCAATTTCATCTGGATTATTATATTTCGCAGGAAGTGAAGCAAATTTCTTTCCAATTTGAATAAAAGGTCCAAACTTACCTTTTTTAATACTAATTGTTTTACTAATCTTTTTTAGTAATTGTGTTGAACCTTCAATACAATTAATAGCACCTTTTAAATCTGTATTTTCATTTGTTTCACTATTAAATTTATAATTATTTCCATTATGAGATATATAATAACCATAACGCCCTTTTTTAATAATAACATCTTCTCCATTGTGTTTTCCAAGATTTTTAGGAAATGCTGTGAATTTATTTGCTTCTTCTTCTGTTAATGTTTCAATATTAACATCATTGTCTAATCCTATATATTTAATATTATCATCCTCGCCAATTTGAATAACTGGTCCAAACTTAGCAATATAAGCATGCATCTTTTCACCACTTGCTTTATCAATTCCAATATACCTTTTTGTTTTTTCTGGTTTATTTGATGATTTTCGTAGTTCTGCTACTTTTGGATGAAATGATTTATAATATTTATCAACTGTTTGAGTCCATTCAATATCACCTTTATAAATTTTATCTAACTCTTTTTCAAAATTAGCAGTATAATCATATTCCATTATATCTGTAAAATGTTCTGTTAAATATTGAGATACAATTGTTCCTGTTTCTGTTGGAAATAATTTATTCTTTTCAACTTCTAATTTTGTTTTTCTAGTACTCTCAACAACACTTCCATTTTCTAATGTAAATGTTTTACAATCAACTTCACGACCTTTTGTTGATTTTTTAACAACATATCCTCTATCTTGAATTGTTCCCATTGTTGATGCGTATGTTGATGGACGACCAATTCCATATGTTTCCATCTTTTTAATAAGTGTTGGTTCTGTATATCTACCTTGTGCCTTACTGTGTGTTTCTGTTGATGTAATTTTATTATATTGTAATTCATCTCCTTTATGACCACATTGTTCTGATTTTAGTGTTTTAAATGCTACTAATCTTTGAGGTTGATTATTTGTATGGTTTTCTGTGTTATCTCCATCATTTGCAGCTGGAGCATCATATTTATATACTTTTCTATATCCATCAAAAGTAATTTCATTTTCTTTTGAACTAAACTCTTCATCTCTATTAGAAATATTAATATACATATTCCATTCATCATAAATCATATTACTCATTTGTGTTGCTACTGTTCTACGCCAAATCATTTCATATACCTTCTTCTCACATTCATCACTGCGTTCAATATTCTTCCTACTAATTTTAGTTGGACGGATTGCTTCGTGTGCTTCTTGTGCTCCCTTTGCAGTTGCTTTGTATTTACGAGCTTTATGATATTCATTACTATAATTGTCTAGAATAAAACCTTTAATTTCTGTCATAATCTGACCAGATAAATTAAGTGAATCTGTTCTATGATATGTAATAAAACCACTTTCGTATAAATGTTGTGCGATTGACATAATTTTTTTAGATGGAATACCAAATCTCTTACCAACTTCTTGTTGAAGAGATGATGTTGTGAATGGAGGTGGTGGTTTCTTAGTTTTAGTTTCTTTAACAATACTTCTAATAGTGAATTTAGCATTAATACAATCTTTCAGGAATTCGGTTGTTTCCTCTTCTTTTTCAAATGATTTATTTAGAGAACAGTTAATTTTAGTATCGCTAATTTTTGAATTTGTCATTAATGCGTTTGTTTTATATTTGATTGAACTTTGGAATTTTTCAATATTATCTTCTCTCTCAATAATCATTTTCATACAAACAGATTGAACTCGTCCTGCTGATAAAGAACTTCTGATATTAGAACATAAGATAGGTGATATTTCAAATCCAACTAATTTATCTACAATTTGACGCGCTTGCTGTGCTTTAACCATATTCATATCTACTCTACGAGGTTCTTCTAGTGCTTTTTTAATTGCTGTTTTTGTAATTTCGTGAAATACAATTCGGTCAGTTATTTTAACATCTAATTTGAGAACTTGACATAAATGCCACGCAATTGCTTCGCCTTCTCTATCCTCATCTGCTGCGAGAATAATTCGCGAACATTCTTTTGATAAAGTTTGTAATTCATCAATCTGTTTATTACGAGTTTTAATTTTAACATATTTTGGTTTATAATTATTATCAACATCTACACCAAGACTATTATGACTTTTACAACAGAGATTGCGAATATGACCAAAACTGGATTTTACAACATATTCATCCTTTCCAAGGATTTTTTGGATTGTTTGTGCTTTCGCAGGAGATTCTACAATAATAAGTATTTTCATTATAATACTTGTTATTTATGTGAAGATAAATTTATCAAATTTTAATTATTTATTGTAATTTTTTATAAAATATATATTATATATATGCCTAATAATAGAAATAATGGAAGTAGTATAAAAATTTTAACAATAATGGATTATGACAAAACAAAATATACGCCGGTAAAAACAATAAGTGTTTTTCATGTAATAGCACTTAGTTCACTTCGTTCTTTCACACAAGGTTTAGCTGGTTTTCTTGGTTCAAATAATTTAAAAAGCACCGGAACTAAATTTGAGGAAGCAAGACAAAATGCAGAAAAAAAATTAAGAATAGCAGCAGTTGGAAAAGGTGATTTAATTGTAGGTGCTAATTTTAATATTTCAGAAATGGGTGAAAAAAATAGTATTTTAGTATGTCATGCTTATGGAACATTATTAAAAAAAATACAATAAATTTAAACAATAAATTTAATCAATGAATTTAATCAATAAATTTAATCAATAAATTTAAACAATAAATTTAATCAATAAATTTAATCAATAAATTTAAACAATAAATATATTTACCTTTTTTTCATCTTTCTCTTTTTTCATTCGTAATTCATATATAAATTCTAAATCTTTACATATTTTATATACTTTATCTTTCTCATTTTTGTCTATATTCAATTTTTTTTGACAATAAGAGCACATATTTATTTCATATTTATCTATTATAATAGTTTTTGATATAGGTTCTCCACATATATTATCTGATAAACCAATACAAGGAAATATCCATCCATTAACAGGAAAATCATTGCTATGTTTTTTAAATGTATTTATATTTATTATTTTTTTTTCTTTTTTACAACAACTTAACATTATTTATATCTAATATATATTTTTATCTCTTAATATGTTAATATATGTCATCAAAAGTATTTACTGATTTAGATAAATATACTATGAAAAAACAGTTAGACCAAAATTTATCAGATATTCAATTAAAATCATTAAAAATGACAAAAATTAATACTGGTCGTTCAGGAAGTAATGTATTTTATATGGAAATGAGAGGGTCGAAGTATATCTTAAAGTATGATAAAAATACAACAAGATTTAGAAATGAAATAAAAATACATCTTGAAATTACTGAAAATACAAGAAGTAAATTATTTCCTGATATATTAAATTTCGGATTATTAAAAGTAGATGGTGTAATATACGATACTACATATTTATATTATATTTATGAATATATTGAAGGATTTAGTATTCGTCAATTATATGAATCATCAACTGTATTGGGAATTAAAACATTGAAGAATATGTATATTGTATTATTAGATGAATATGCTTATTTAAATCAAAAATTGGGATTCTTACATAATGATATTAAATCTGATAATATCATTTTTGATAAACATTCAAAAAAATTACGATTAATTGATGTTGGACTTGGTATTAGTCGTAAATATAAATATTCCATTGGAACACATATTATGAAAAGAAAGATTGAAGTTCCATTAAAACATTATATATATCCATTTAGTGATACATATAAAACATCTTTTAATCTTGATTTTAAAGATATAACATATAAAAGAGATAATGCATATAAAGCATTACATAAATTAAATACTTGTAATATTGATATTATAAATATATTTAAGATGTATAATACAGGAATTAGAATGATATTTTATGATAATGATACTAAAAAACAGCTTGTTTTAAGTGATAAAGATATTAAAACATTTAATTCTAAGAAAGGACACTATTACAAGAAATTGAATTATGCTATGGTATTATTAAAAGAAGCATAATATAATTATCTTAATAACACTTAATATCTATATAATAGTATTTATGAATAGTATTATATATAGAGAGAAGAATGGTAAATCAACATTTAAATATAAAACAAAAAAGGGAAATATAAAAGATAAAAAGATTATAAGTGAAATATCTAAATATCGTATTCCTCCAGCATGGAAAAAGGTAGAAATAACATTAAACAAAGATTTAATTGCTGTTGGATATGATGAAGCTGGTAGAAAACAATATGTATATAGTGCTAATCATATTGAACGAAAGAGATTAAAAAAATATTGTAATTTGATTGATTTTATTAAAGTTATACCAAAGATACGGCAAGATATATACAAAAACTTGGGAAAACCACGTATGTCAAAAGATAAATTAATTGCTATTTTATTAAACGTAATTATTATGTGTAGTTTTAGAATTGGAACAGAAGGACATAGAGATAAATATAAATCATTTGGAATAAGTACAATTACACGAAAAGAGATGAAAGTTAGTAATAATAATGTTGTTATTGATTTTATGGGTAAAAAGCAGGTTAGAAATACATGTAAAATAACAGACCCACAAATGGTGCGTTTATTAAAAGATGTGTATAAAACAAGAAGTGTATCTAATGATATATTTAAATTAGGAACTATCAATATTGGTGTTACTGATGTAAATAATTATTTAAAATCATTTCATAAAAATGTAACTAGTAAAGTATTTAGAACATGGTTGGCAAATACTAAATTTATAAATAAAATTATTCCATATTGTAAAAATGCGGATGGAATAAATAGTGAAAATAAAAGATTAAAAATAGTTCGTGAAGTGAAAAAAGAAGTTGCTGCTGAAATGCATCATACAGTAGCAGTATGTGGAAAAAGTTATTTAATAAATGAAATTATACAATTGTTTATTGAAAAACCAGATGTTTTTAAAAAAAAGATTGTTATGAATTATAAAGGTGATAATAATGCTAATAATAAAGTCTCTTCAAAAGCAGTTTCTACACGTGCGGAAAATGCCCTAATGAGTTATTTAGTTAAATTTTGTTCTTAATTTTATAATAATCATTTTTTAAATCATTATTATTTAATATTATATAATAATATATGATTATAATTTACGAAACTATCTATATTATATTATTATATAGTATAAATAATGCCGTGTGCGTGTGAAAAAAACATAACACCTATCATCATAAAAAGACCTAGTCAAGATAATAATCTACTATACAATAATCAAATTGCAGTATTAAAAGAAAAACTTAAAACAGTTCCAAATCATATTAAAAATAATCCTAGCTTTCAAAGACAGTTAATATCATTGCTTAGATAAGTTATTATTTAACTATGCCATCCTGTTGCAGATGCGTATGATTCTTGTTTATAAGAATCTAAGTATAAATTTCCACCAGTTATTTTATCTTTCACTTTAAGAATAGAACAAGTATCTATTCTTTTATCACAATCTTTTGTTAATGACTCAATATTTGCATATTGAGCTACTATTTTTGTTGGACTATTAATATCACATGTAAATGATTCTATTGGACCCATTATTTCTTTTGATACGTGATTTTGATAATCTTTTTTTAATTCAGTTAATTTATTTTGTTTTTCTTGCTTTCTTTCTTCTTTTCTTTCTTCTTTTCTTTCTTCTTTTCTTTGTTCTTTTTTATCATCTTTCTCATCTCCACCTTCACTAGTTTCTGTTAATGTATCAAATAAATTTTTGTTTGATGATGTTGTTCCACCAGTTGATGATGAATCACTACTTGTTGTTGTGCTTCCTCCAAATATATTTAATGCATCTTTTGCTTCATTAATTTTATTTGTTGCTTCTCCTTTTAGTTGATTTGCTTTTGCTGTTGCTTCTCCTTTTAGTTGATTTGCTTTTGCTGTTGCTTCACCTTTTACTTGATTTGCTTTTGCTGTTGCTTCTCCTTTTAGTTGATTTGCTTTTGCTGTTGCTTCTCCTTTTACTTGATTTGCTTTTGCTGTTGCTTCACCTTTTACTTGATTTGCTTTTGCTGTTGCTTCACCTTTTACTTGATTTGCTTTTGCTGTTGCTTCACCTTTTACTTGATTTGCTTTTTCATCTTCTTCATTTTGAGTAAAATTTTCACGAACTGTAAAATGACCGTCCATAACAGATGTTAAATGACATACACAATTTGTCATTTTAATAAAAAAAACAGTAATAATAGAAACTAATATAACTCCAATACACTTCCAAAAGTTTTTATCCATCTCTTTTGTAATATTCATATATAGTATATAAATATAATTTATTATTATGATAATAAATTATAGTAAATTATTCATTTTTTCGATTATTATTTATTTAATATAATATAATTACTCACATATAACAACTTCATCTTCATTATCTTTAATTTCTTTTTTCCGTTGGACTGATTGTAAATAATTTCGTAAATCACTCATAAAGAATTGAACCTCTTCATCCCAAATATCATAGAAATTTACATCTTTATTTGTATCTCTAAATTTAAGTATATTTTTAGAAACTTTTCTGAAACTTGTATAATTATGTGTATGTGTAATGGCAATAAGAACAAAAGCATATGGAATATCCATACATGATTCAAGTCTATTCATCATAAAATCTTTATGCTCACCTCTTAATTGATGATTATTAAATGCCTTTTCATTCCAAAATTCTTTTGTATATGCCATAGATGCCTCTGAAAAACTAATAGGTCCATCACTTGTCATTGAACTCATATTACTCATTAAATCATATGTTCCAATTTCAGTACATCCGACGCATTTAATACCATCTTTTGCATATTTTAATAAAACTTTTACTCTTGCTAGAACACTTTCTGGTGGATAATAATCATCATCGTCCATATGAATTATAATCTCGCCTGTTGCTTTTGAAGCACCTATATTACGCTTTTGGGGAATTGTTAATTTTGTAATTTCTTTACTATTTGGATCTCTTAATTCTAATAGATGTATTCTTCTGTCTTTTGGAATTAAATCAGTTATAGAATTCTCTTCTGATGAAGAATCATCTACAATAATCCATTCTAATTTATTTTTTGGATAAATGAATTCTTCGAAATTTCTAATTGCAATTGAAAACAATTCACGACGATTATGTGTTGGTGTAATAATAGATACTTTTGGCAATTCATTATCTGGAATTTGTGGAAGTTTTAATACATAATTTCCATCTACATTTTCATATTCAGGTATAGATAAACCACTAATAGTTTGTTGCATAAAATCATAATTAACATTTGTTCCTTCTATATCACTATAACCTTCTTTTTGAATTGCAACCATTGGATTACTCATATAGACATTATAATTTGGATGTATCTTTTCAAGATAAAAACGGTCAATCTCTTCTTCATAATCAACTGCTTTTCTAATATCTTCTAATAATTTCTTATTTTTCATATTAATTATATATGCATGAGTAGTCCAACATGTAATACGGGGCCATGATTTATTATCTCTATTCATAACACGATGTACTGTTCCACCCAAATAAAGCATATCCCAGTCAGAAGGAGGTTCTGTTAATATACGAGGATTAATTGTAAATTTGGCATCATCTTCTAATACTAATAATTGTTCTACATTATCTCTTTCAGCATTATTAATCACTTCTAAATGAGACATTAAACATCCTTTCTTTGGATTTTTATTGAGAGTTGCTGTATAATATTTTAAATGAATATCTTTCCGTTTTGCTTGAATTTTCATATATCTTTTTTTGTCTTTACGAGTATTGAGATTAATACATACAGCAGAAATATTATTAAGAGTATTATTGAATTTCATTATAAATATATATAATGATATATATTTATGTATATATTCATACGAATTAATTTAATAAAATTATATTTTATTAATAATCATTTTCATCACATCTTATAATATTATCAATTTCAACATTAAAATAATAAAATTTAAATTGTATAAAACCAATATCACCATCTCTTATCATTTCTCTAACTATATATTCATATATATCTATAAATTCAATCTCTTTTTCTTTAATAGTATATTCTAATTTTTTAGATATATTATCTTCATACCATTTATTGATTAATAATGATTTTATTTTAATATTATATTCTCCTGTATTTTCTGTTAATATCTTATAATTTGATGTATTATTTATAAGTTTTATTATATTGTCTTCAATTTTGTATAATGAATATATATTTCTCATTAACCAAAATATTATATTTGAACGGTCATATTCTTCACTTGAATATGTATTATATACAATAACGTTGTCATCATATTTTACTTTCATGATTACTTTTAAAGTAGTTTTTTATTTTTATGTATTTTTATAAAAGCGGGCTTATGGCGGAAGCCCTCTTTTTTTGTGAACCTAAATCACACAACATAATAACGCTGCAAAAGCGACGGTCAGTGTGGTTTCCAAGGCATTACCTTTATTGATCACGGTGTATAACAATCCCCGAAGATGAGGAGTGCCACACCGCCGCACATCAAGCATACCACCCACGTGATGATAGTGACAAGATCAGGCTCTTCGGCGTCAACCACTTTGAAAAATGCGGTATCGCAGATCGCAGCAGTGGCGGCAGTAGCAGTTATTCACCCATTCTTCTCCTCGTCCGTCGCATTCGCGTCGTATGACAACCTTCACCCATTCTTCTCCTCGTCCGTCGCATTCGCGTCGTATGACAACCTTCACGCCGAGCGGAGCGAGAGGAAACAACCCGTAGGCAGCCATCAGCAATGTCACGAAGCCGATAATGAAACTTGTGTTTGGGAAGAAGGCTTCCAGGATGTAGAACCAGAGTAAACACCCGAATCCGAAAATTCCCATGTTTTTATTCGTGGTATAGAACATCTCTTTGTGGGTTTTTAATATCTTAAATTGTCTTGACATTTACAATCATCGATTTTATATCATTTGTATTTTCTAAATATATTCCACATTTAATGTTCCTTTGTTTTCTAACTTATTTTCTATAAACCACAATATATTCCCAACGTTTAATGTTCCTAATCCTGAAACAGGGTCAAATCCATGTGTTGCATTAAATCCAAAATATGTAGTATTAGAACTACATGTTTCTTCTGTGCACCAATTATAACCCTCTGTAATATCTCTATAACAAGAAGGACATTTATCATATACATAATACAATAATGGATTAATATGACCTATTTTAATCTTTTTTGTTTTCCATAAATGTTCTTTTATAATTGTTAATAATCCAGCAACGACAGGCGAAGAACAACTTGTTCCATCAACACCACCTAATTGTCCATTAATATATGTTGGACAACTATGTCCTATCGCAGAAACATCTGGATAAGCACGTCCATTTCTATTAAAATTAGTATCTGGTGGTAATTGAACACCTGAATTTAAGTATTCCTCAACAACAGATTTTTGCCACCATGGAGTGCTATTTCTTGTTAAATCAAAACCTCCACCAGCAGTCCAACCAACATGATCGAATGATATTGATTTCTCATTATTATCTGTTATACAAGCATTATTTAAACATAAAGGACTTTTATAGTCTCTTGTTTTATTTGTTTTATCAGTATATGTTGCTCCAACAGATACAACAAATGGAGATGAACCTGGAAATACTGGATTGATTGGATTATTTACATCACATTCTTCATTTGTTCTTCCAGGTGCTCCTGCATCACCACTTGAAACAGTCATTGTTGTTCCTCTTAATACAATTTTCATATATTCAATATTAACTCTATTTACATATTGAAGTGATGTTAAATTACTACAATCTACAATATTACATTGATTCGCTTGCGACCATCCCCAACTCATAGATATAACATCTGGAATATCAGGAGTATTATAAAAATCAACAGCAAATGAATATAACCATATTGGTGTATCCCAAAACCATAATTTAGCATTATTACCTGCCTGAGACATCATTTGTACGTCAAGAGAACTTTCTACATCTATACCTTCATTTGGCCCAACAACATCATTTAATATATTTACTATTTGACCGTTCATAACTTGTTGTTTAGTTAAATCATTATTAATAAATCCACAGTTATTTTGATATTCAATTGAAGCACCTGATATTGATTTATTGAGACTAATGTCTGATACATTGTATAAATACATCATTGGTTCTCTTCCAAAATAACGGTCATCTGTTGTTTTTAGAGGTGATTTATTATTAATTTTTATATTTCGTGGAACTTTATATAATGACATTTCAACAAAATCAATAATATCTCTTAAATGATAAGGAATTGTATAATTATATAATTCTGGTGTTGATATATTAAACATTTGTCTTATTTTATCTTTTGATGTTTGAAATTTGATATTATCTCCATAATTTTTAATATCGGATATATTATATTCTGAAATCCATGAAATTACTTTTTGTTGTTCTTGATATGTAGGTGAAATTATATCTACAATCTCATTCATTTTCATTACTTTTCCATAATTTTCTGAAATAGGATTACTAATATCATTCACAACTTTTTCTAAAACATCAATATTATGTTGTTTTAATGCTAAATAAACTGGTTGTTGTTTTTGTTGCTGAGTATTTAATACTGTATATACATATGAAATTATAGTGAATAAATTCATTTATAAATAATGTAATTTATATATCTTTATATATATGAAGAAATATGGATCAAGAAAAGAAGTATTTAATAATATAGCACTTAAAACAACTGGTGGATTATATAAAAGTGATTTAATGCTCAATAAAAGAAACAAAATAGTATCTATTAAAAAACATAATAAAGCAATTTTACATTATGGAGGACATAAAGTATCTAATTGTATGAATACTTTATTTAATAGAAATGAAGTTTACAATAGAGACATTCCATGCAATACATATTTACATTATATTAAAAATGAAGATATTGATTTACGTACTTTATCTATATCCGATGAAATTATAGATGAAATTAATGAGGATTTAGATAATTTAGATAAACTTGATAAACTTGATAAAATACAAACAAGAGGATTACCTGATAAATATATACTAACTCCAAAAGAATATTTTAGAAGATGTATAGAAAATAAAGAATGTTCTTTAACTGATAATTTTGCCGAATCGGGAAATTTCCATGGGTTTTATTTAGGAAGTTCGAGACCAGTATATATACTATCTGCTATTTGTAATTTTGGACGATTATCATCGTGGCTGACGCAATGGGAAAAATATGATTTACCTGAGGGAGTGTGTGACACTAGGCTATTAACTAATCTTATAGATGGATATATAAGGAATAGTTCCATCTGGTTTACAAAGAATAAAACAGTTTATATATTTTATGATGACGATATAGTTGAATTATCAAGAACGTCATATAATAGTAATGGCTTACATACCCTGTATGAATTAGATATTATTATTAAAAATAAATTATATGAACAAAATAATATAATGTTAGTTTATAATTTACATCCATTAATTAAGAAATTTATTGAACGTCTTGATTTAGATAAAAAACTTTATCCTGAATTTGATAACCATAGAAATAAATCACAAATTAAATTTAATAAAATGCGTAAAGCAATATATGCATCAAAATTAATAGTTATAATGGCATTATGTAGTTATGGTAGAATTGATTTAGCAAAAGAAATTGAACATTTATGGAAAGAAAATGATATAGTACAAATTGAACAAAAATATAATGATTTTAAAGAAGAAATTAAAAAAGAATATCCTAATTCTATTTTTAGAGAATTTACTAGTAGATTTTCAGGACAAACTAATTTTAGTGTTTTTAATTCATAATTATATAACATTTATCACAAAACATATTTAAAAATTGATTAATATATTATATGTAGTATATATTAATCAACTATGGGAATTCCAACATTTTTTAGAAAAATTATAAATGATTATCCAGATACAATTAAAAGTTGGCAAACACTAAAACACGTAGATTATTTTTACATTGATTTTAATGCTATTGTATATAATATTGTAGCATCAATTGATAAAAAAACAGCAAATAAAGATTATGAGAAAGTAATTCTTGCTAATGTAAATGCTTATTTACAGAAAATTATTTGCGAGATTGTTAAACCACAAAAGGGAGTTTATATTGCTTTTGATGGTTCTGTTCCTCGTGCTAAAATGATCCAACAGAGATTTAGAAGATTTAAAGGAGTAAAAGATAAACTTTATTTTGAAAAATTAAAAGAGAAACACGGTATTGAAAAAACATATCAATTTGATACAACTGTTTTATCTCCTGGTACAGAATTTATGGATAAAATGTCAAAAAATATTGCTTCATTTATTAAAAAAGGAGAATTATACAAACATAAAAAAATCACAATTACACTTAGTGATACATTAGTTCCAGGAGAGGGAGAACATAAGTTTATGCCTGAAATTAGAAAATTAGTTAAAAAAGAACCTAATGCTGTTGTTGTTGTTCAAAGTCCAGATGCTGATGTAATTGTATTATCTATATCTACACATAAAGAAAATATTTATGTTCTTCGTAGTCCAACGGTACAAGATAAAGACCTTATTAATAAATTTAATGGACAGGAATTTTTATATCTTGATGTTAATAAAACAAAAGAATATTTCACTGATTCGCTAACACAAGAATATAATGGAAAGATTGATACAATTCGTCATATGACAGATTTTGTTTTTATTACATTTTTAATGGGTAATGATTTTGTTATTCCTGCTCCATATCTTAAAGTTAAGAGTAAAGGACAAGAAATTTTAACTACTGTATATAAAAGGATTTTTGGAGAGAGGGAGGAATATTTAGTTAATATTGATGGAAAAGGACATTATACAATTAATATTGAATTCTTAACAGATATAATTGGAGAATTGGCACAAGGAGAAGATTTTAATTATCAAGGATTGCAAAAACAAAGAGACCGTAAGCGTAAAAATCCAGCACTAAGTATGCGAGAAAAACAGCAAGAGGCAGATAAGAGTGAATATGAAAAAGCACGAGCAAGATATGAACATCAAATGTATTATTCCGTTCATAATCCAATGTTTGAAAAATATAATCCTGAATTTGATAAAATTAATTATTTTGATCCAAAACATAAATGGAAGGAACAATATTACAAGTTTTTCTTTAATATAGATAATGATAATGGAAATAATACAGGAGGTGGAAGTAAAAGTACAGTTGGAAATAAAAAAATAAAGGTAAAGAATAATAATAATAAAAGTAATCATGTGAGTAATGGAATTAAACCAGAAATAAGTAATATTTGTATGGATTATTTAAAAACACTTATATTTAATCTTGAATATTATTTTACAGGAACACCTCCATCTTGGCGATTTTTTTATCCACATCGTTCAGCGCCAGTTATGTCTGATTTACATACAACATTAATGGGAATGAAAACATTTAATTCTGTTAATGTTTTTGAAAAAGATGAACCATTTCTTCCATTTGAACAACTTATGCTTATTCTTCCACCTCAAACATCATATATTCTTCCAAAAAATATTGGAGATTTAATGAGTAATATTGATGAAGAGATTATTCAATACTATCCTATTGATTTTGAATTAGATGCTGTTCTTGGTGGAAAGCATGTTTATGCTGAACCAATTTTACCAGTAGCAGATGCTGAAAAAATTGTTGATAGAGTAAAGAAAGAATATCCTAAATTGTCAGATACAGATAAAAAAAGAAATGTTAAAGGTAAAATTAAAAAATTTATAATTAAATAATATATATATATATGTCTAATAGAATTGATTTTAGTGATAGAACAGTAATATATAAAAGTAAAATTAATGGTAAAATTAATGTTGGGGATTATATTAAAGTTGATGATAATGAGAATAATAATAATTTTCATAATAAATGGATTATAACTGATAAAGAAAATGCTACTAATATAATATTATGTGAAGACGCAGATAATGATGGCACAAAAGTTATTATACAATCTATTAATGGTTCTATTAAAAGACATGATAATAATATACATAAAAATAAAAAAATAAATGATAACATAACAATAAATAACAAATCTTCAATTATTGTTTATAAAAATAAAAAGTATTTTTTATATGAAACAAATATAGATAGATTACTAGAATATTATAAATCTATTAATAAAAATATTGGAATTTACTTACTAGATAAATAAAAAGTTAATATAACTAAGCTTTAATATTTTATAATTTAAATTTGTATTAAATTCTTTTAAACAAATAATAAAGGGATTAGTATATTATTTAGTGATTGGTGTCCTAAAATAAGAAATATATTACAACGATTAATCCCCAGAAAAACTTATTAATCCCCTTTAACTTCCTCCTCAATTATAGGAGGAGGTTGATATTCAAATGGTATATTATGCTTCATAAAAATACGGTCATATTGTTCGTTTAATTTATGACCTAATATATTATCTTTTAATAAAATTCCGTGATGTTGTCTTAAAACAGTAATATCAGTACATAAATTCTTTATAATATGAATTAATTTTATATTATCTTGTTCTAATTGTTCTTCTTTTGATAATGTTGATTTTACTTTACATACATGATTACTCGCACATTCTTTACTGGTAAATTCAATATTACAATGAGAACAAACATTATATTTTATAACATCTTCGGGATATTTAGCACTATCAATTAATATAACTTTATTAATTTTAGGAGTATCTTCAATTAATTTATACTCTTTTTTAATTTCATCAATAGATTTATCAGAAAAATCGGCACAACAAGGAGTTTTTCTATTTAAATGTTTAATAAATCTATTTTTATTGGGAGTTCTATACATACATCTTGGACATTCATAAGTTTTAATTTTGGTATATTCCTTATATAATTTAATATCATCGTTAATATCTTTAACTATTTCTTTATTAACTTCATCTACTACAACTGTATCTGTAACAGTAGATTTATCACTAATATCATTATATCCAACAGGGAATGTATTATATACATCTGTAATATAATCTCTAATATTACTAATATGCATTCTTTCCAATATATTTGAGGAATAAAATTGGAACATTTTGCCAAAACGGTTCATATCATCCATATATTCTATTTCATCTAACGATTTATCTCTTACACGAGATGGGGGGGATGTATTTCCATCCGAATTAATATCAGTACTCATAAATTAATATATATTAATATATTAATTTCTTTACACCTTTTTCTAAAATAGATTTTAACTTTTTTCTAAAAGTATAAAACACCTTTTTCTAAAATAGATTTTAACTTTTTTCTAATAATTGAACTTCATCACATTCTTCATCCTTCTTTTTTGAAAAATTATATATCATTATACCTGTTTTTTCACAAATATCTTTTTTAAATTTCTCATTTGTTTCAAACTCTTTTTGAAAATTTTTAAATCGCTTATTTTGAGATTTTGTTAAAAGTTCTTTATTAACCTCATCATAACAATTATCTAATTTCCCATATGTTTTATCTACAATATTTTCAAGAACTTCATTTTTTAACTTATGAACCCATTCATCATTTTCAAAAACTTGAATATAATTTCCATATAAACTTGATATTTTCATATTATGGTTCTCTGGATGTTCTTTATTACAATATATATGTTTATTTACTTGTGTAATTGCTGGTATTGGAGGAGTTAAAAAGTTTTGTAAATTTTTATTATCCATATAATCCCAATTTTCAGAACCATAATTATTAAGTATATATGTATTATTATTATTATTTGTTATATTTGATGTATTATTTATAATATTTGTTGTTTGATGAATAACTGTTGTGTTTTTTAATATTTTATTCTCTTCTTCTAATTGTTGTATAATTAGTTCATGATTATTACCCGAACAATATTGTATATGTTTTGATAAATACCGTTGTTTTAAAAAACATTTTTTACATTTTTTACATTTAATTTCATTTGCTACTATACTATCTTTATTAGTAGATTTAATTATTTGATTTTTTGGTTTTATCTCTGTTTTTATCTCTGTTTTTATCTCTATGGTTGATTTAGTTGATACTATATTATATTTGCGTTGTATATCTTCAATCGGAACATCTTTTAACTTTGCCTTACACGGATGTTTTCGTGTTATATGTTTTCTAAAATTGTTTTTATATATACACGAGAACCCACATCTATCACATGTATATTCAACCATCTAAATTATATAAATATATATATATTTATATAATCTTTTAAATATTAGAATTTAAGTGAATTAAGTGATTTAATTGAATTAAGTGAATTTAAGTGAATTAAGTGAATTTAAGTGAATTTAAGTGAATTTTTTATATTTTCATCATGATATTTATTTATATTTTCTATAATTTTATTATTTTCAGATATAAATGTTCTATATAAATCTAATTTTGTATAATCATCATCTGTTATATTATGAATATTAAGTATATGACGTTTTAAATTAGATTTTAATGTAAAACATTGAGAACATATATCACATTTATATCCTTCTTGTGTCTTTATAATTGGTTTTGCATCAGATTCAATTAAATATGTATAATCTGGTTTATATTTAATTGATAAGTTCTCTTCGAATTTTATATTATCATCATTCAATTCATTTAGTTTATCATATTTTTCTGTTCCACAGAAATGTGTATTAATATACATAATATTATCTATATACTCCTTTATTCTTTTTTGATTTTCACTAATATAATTTGATAATCTATCTTGCTCCTTTAAAAATTTTTCTTTAATATAATTAAGATTTGTTAAATTTATAGATGGTTGAATTGGTTCTGATGATTGTTCTGATGATTGTTCATATGATTGTTCTGATGATTGTTCTGATGATTGTTCTAATAAAATATCATATTTTTTACATAATTCGTCTATTGATATATCGTCATATATAGGATGACAATGAATTTTTCTATTTAAATGGTCTCTAAAATGCCCTTTATATGTTGTTTTATAATTACATCTATCACAATTATAATTAACCATTTGTATTTGTAGTTGCGCATATAGCTTTATATAATTTATCATTCTCCTTTATGATTGTTTGATATATTTCATTACTGTTATTCATTGCGTTTTTATATAATAATATATACGGTTTTTCATTTATTTTATTTACTTCTTTCATCATATTTGTATATAATTTACTATTTTCTACTATAATAGTTTCATAATTTTTTTTATTATTTCGCATAATATTCTTATATAACAACCTATATGACGAATTCGAGATATGAACGTTTTGTTTGTGTTTTCCCAGATTAAAACTTGTAGAATAATATTTATAACATATATTACATTTGAAATCTGTCTTTTCCGGGCATAAATATTTTGATGGTTTTGCTCCATATTTTTCACGAACTAATTCAATTGATATATCACTTTTAGCAATACATACTGTTTTTCTTATTAAATGTCTATAAAAATGTGATTTATTATTAGTTTGATACCCACATCTATCGCATATATAACACATTATATATAATATATGACTTAATATTCTTTATATTATATAACCATTTCTATTATATTAAATGAAGTTCGTCTTTTTTATGTGATTAAATAGGAATTAAATAGGAATTAAATAGGAATTAAATAGGAATTAAATGTTTTATAAAATAATATGGAACATTACGTGAGTTTGGATTGGCAAATTTCGTCTTTTTTAAGAGTTTTTCGTCTTTTTTAAGCGTTTTTTCGTCTTTATTAAAGAAAATATTGATTTTTTTCCGGAGTTTTTTAGGAGACGTCTCTAAATAAAATTCAAAAAAAAGTGAAAAATTCGCTAAAAATTTTATACAAAAACTTTTAGAGGCAACTTCATTATTGTCAATAATTGCCAAAAACAGGCATTTTTCAAAAAAGCGGCAAAAAGTTTTTGCTTAATTCGCTAGAATTTAGCGAAAATCCCTATCGGGTCATCTTTGGCATTTCTGGAAAAATAAGCAAAATCGAAAGTTTTTGTATAATTCGCTAAAATTAGCGATAATGTGGAATATTCATCTTTTGCACAAAAATGGCAAAGATGACCCGATAGGGATTTTCGCTAAATTAGCGAATTAAGCAAAAACTTTCAGTGTTTTTTATGAGTTATTTCGGGAAAAATAAGCGTTTTCCAAAATATGGCCAAAAGTGGCAAAAATGGGGTAAAAAAAAGTGTCCAAAATCTGCCAGAAAAGTGAGCTTTTAGTGGATCTAGTTCTTTTCTAGTTCTTTTCTAGTTCTTTTTTAGCGAATCGTGGATTTTCAGTCAGTCTAAGAAAAGTGTTTTTTAAGGGGGTTTTTCTTAGAGATTTCAAAGGAAAAAAAACCTTAAAGTGAATTTTATAAAGTAGTTCTTTTTAGGGGACAAAATTCAAGATGAAAATGATAAAAAATATGGTAATCCCTGAAATAAGGGTTAAAAACGAAAATCAAAAACTACATGTAAAGGATTATAAAGGAAAAAAAATAAAACTCGATTTTCTTCTTAGAATAAATAATTTGGTAAATAATATTCAGCGGATTAATTCGCTACATTTATAAAATCATTAATTTTAAACGATTTTATAGTGTTCTTTCATTAAAATATGATGTTTTTCACATAAAACAAGGTATTTTTCATTAAAATATACTAATTATTTGATTTTTACATATTTCACAATTTGGTAAATATTTACTTCATTCGCTAAAATTCGCTATTTTCAAATAATATCCGAATAAATATGGAATATTAATATTTGAAAACCCCAATTATGATTATTTTCTTTATAATCTCTTTGAATAATTATACTTTATTATTTTTTTCCTTTGTAAATATTATTTTTTAAAAATTAAGCAAAGTATCGTTTTTTTAAAGGGGTGTAAAAGGATTTTATATTTCTATATATAATATATAATTATATTAATATTTTTCTTTAAAATATCTTTGAAAAAAATAAAACAATTTCATTTTTCATTTCAAAGGAGGACGTGTTTTTTTCAACTTTTTAATTTTTTCAAATAAAGATAATATATTCCAATATTTTAGCGAATTCAAAATAATCTTAGCGAATTTGATGAATTTTTTGTTTTTTTCTTTTTTATTAGTAAAAAAAATCATTCCGCTATACCGTGTTTTTTCCTTTGAAATCTATAAGAAAAAAACTACAATTATATAAAACCCTTAGTAAATTGAGATATGTCGTTTTAAAATAAAAAGTATGTGTTTTTTGACAAGGTAGTTATATGTATATATTTTTTATGAAGGACTCCAATTATATTATAATATATTTTGATAGAGAGATTATAAAGAGTTATAATTAACCGTGTCTATACTTTGAAAAATGGCTCAAAATATTGGGAATAAAAAAATCCACTCCTTATAAATTCGCTATTATTCCCACTTTCTTGTGGTCCATTATTTCTACTTTCATACACTTATTATAAGTTTTTATTATTCAAAGGATTTTCTTTAAGAAATATAATTTAGTTTAATAAATTTTCAAGGAAAAAATATTTTTATTAACCAGTGTCGCAAACGCTTTTAAAGTGTTCCGTTATAGTCCATCATGCGCTGAGAAGCTTAATTTTATCGGACATTCTCTTTGAAAAGTTGTTAGAGAGAAAAATCGAGTTTTTCGATTCGCCATAGAAGCTCTTAGAAAAACCTTAGCGAATTGGCAATTTGGAGTTTCCTCTTACCGACTTTTTTTTTTTTTTCAGTTGAGTAAGTTTTTTTGAGATTTTTTTTTTTGAGACTCTCTCAATCAATATCAAAAAAACTTATTTAAACAAGAAAAACTTATAAAAGAAGATGAATATTCCATCGTTTTTGGGATTAATGAATTCGCTAATATAAAATAAAAATAAATTTCCTAAAAAATAAATTAAGACTTAAAAAGCGGATTTATCTATATATCTATAAAAAGTCTAAAATCGGGGATTTACTATATTTCTATAAAAACTTGAATATTATATAAGAATTGTAATTTATATATAATATAGAGACTTCTGCTGTCTGGAATAATGAGTAAAGTTATTCTAAACAAGTTGGAACCGACGGGAGGTAATAGTTATATTGCAATTTGGCAGAATGCTATTGACCCCGAAAAACAACGCGAGTATATTGATTGGCAGAGTTCAAGGGAAACCTTTGTAGGAGGAACAACGCCGTTTGGTATTGTTCCTCGTTCCCAGTATTTTTCTCATATGGATGGTAGAAATTTCAATAATAAATGGAAAGACCAGACAAACCCTAGATGGACTTCTGTTAAATATGACACGACGTTACTCGAACTACAGGCATTTGTTCAATCTCAACTTCATACATTTGGATTTGAAGGTATTGAATCAGTTCAATATCCAACTATTAATAGTTGTTTGATTAATAAGTATGTTGGTGGAGATAATTCTATTCGTGCCCATAGAGACAATCAAACATCATTTGGTCCAACGCCAACCGTTATTGGAGTTTCTCTGGGAGAAGAACGGGAAATTGTGTTTAAGCGAATTATATATGATCCTGAACGAATGTCATCTATTAAAGAAGACCGTGAAAACCCAGAAGAGATTAGGATTAAACTAAAAAGTGGTTCTATGTTTGTTATGGGTGGTGAAGTTCAGAAATATTATAGTCATGAAATTCCCAAGTGTAAAGATTCAACTGGAACTAGATATAGTCTAACATTCCGTGAACATATCAATGAATAATATTCATATTATTCATAAAATTATAAGTGTAATTGTGTAAATTTAATTACTTGAACCGAACGACGATAGGTGACTTGGTGCCGGTCGCCATGACACTCCGGTATTCACTGTTCAGTTTCGCAAGGTTCCTGCGCATGATTTCCCCCCATCTCCGTTTTAGATAAGAATGTTTGTACGCATATTTGAGATCTGCGTCATTGCCGTTCTTGATGGCAAGACAGCCCTGTCGCTGAAGTCTACTGATCGCAATGACTATTCCGATTGGTTTGCGAGCATCGGAGATTAATTTGTGGAGAGTAGAGTTTATCTCGTCGGGAGGAGTGATAAACTTCACCATATTGTAGGGAATATTATATTACTATATGATATAATATGCGTCAATTTTTTATAATAAAAAAATAAAAAAGTGAAAAATATACATCACGTTAAATGATATATTATAATGAAAACAATCAATTCTCCAATCTGTTATTTTGACCTTGAAAGCACTGGTCTCTGTACTAAAACATCTAAAATCCTTCAACTAGCAGGTGTATGTAATGATGAAGATACATCAATCTTTCAAAGTTATGTAATGACACCTCCCAATTTTGAAATCACAAACAGTTTTATTCATCATATTACAAAAGAAACTCTTATTGAAAACTCCGCTCCTCCATTTGATACTGTTATGAATAGATTTATTGATTTTATGAATGAAACATTTGGAAACCAAATTATTTATATGATTGCTCATAATAATTTTGGATATGATATGAACTTACTTGAATCACAATGTAAAGATTTTAATCTCACTATTCCATCTAATTGGAGATTTTATGATAGTCTATATCAATTTCGTAAGTATAACTCTGAAATTGGATATGGAAACTTCGCACTTGGAAAATTATATAAGAATATTATTGGTGGTGACCCAGATGGTGAATTTCATAATGCTGTTACAGACGTAAAGGCACTTATGGAAATTCACGAGAAACTAACTATTCCAAAATTTAAAGATAATCAGAGTTATAAAGAAGAACTTGAAGCAAATTGTAAAAAATCAACATGTAATATTGATTTTACACAAGAACCATTAACAACAATTATTCATAATAATGATAAAATTGTAAGACAACTTAATATGAAAGGATTTAAAACTGTTGATGATTTATATAAAAATTATAAAAAAATAGTAGTTATGAAATCATCATTTGATGATTATCTTAAAATTATGGGTATTACAAGTTCATTTATGAGAAATAAGATTAGTAATCAACTTGGACATATTTATCACATTAACTTTTAATCTATAATTTTTAATACTTAAAAATTAATTTATTTTTTCTTTACAATCTCTAAGAAAAATAAAAATATATTTTCATTTTTTTCTAAGGAAAAATCAGATTACGATATATACCTTATATCTTTCTATATATGATTATTTTTCCTGTTTTTGATACAATATTTTTAATATTAATATAATAATAATTAATTTTTTATAGACCTTATCTTATTAATTAAAAAAGAAAATCCACCAAGTGATTTTATAAAATATTTTGAATTACATAATAAAATAAATTCAGCATCAATATCATTATTATATGTTATCTCGACATTATAACCTTTATAAACAAAAAAATGATATATAATCATAGTATATTTATATGAATTAGATTCTTTATTAATATCATATTTATATGCTATAATTGTAATAGTATTATTTTTTCCAATTGTATTAGCTATTTTTTGTTCTATATCTATATAATATTTAAGAGGATATACATACTTACATCCATTCCAATGTATCTGTTGTTTTATTAAAAAATCTTTATAATCCTTATGTTCATGTATAGGTCGCCAATTTAAATTATCTATTACATCTCCAATTCGTAAATGTATATAAATATTATTATCTATTTTCTTTTTTATAGTAATATCTCTTAATAATTTATAATTAATATTATCATCATCATAATATGTTTTATCTGTTTGCTTATCATTTAAATTTAATAAATAATATTTTTCACAAATACTTCCAGGATATTTTTCACAAAATTTTTTAGCATAATTTTTAATATTATTCCATCCATTTTCTCTATATCTTTTTGAACGAATAAAATCACCAATATTATAAGGTATATTCATGATATTATATAAAAATATATTTTAAATAATAACTTAATTTATTTAAAATATGTTAACAATAAAAAATATAAAATTTTTTCTTTACATTCTCAAAGAAAAATAAAAATATATTTTCATTTTTTCCTTAGGAAAAATCAGATTACGATATATACCTTATATCTTTCTATATATGATTATTTTTCCTGTTTTTGATACAATATTTTTAATATTAATGTTATTATAATAAATATTTGAAGAACCAGATTCAGTAATACCAGTAGAAATATTACCTCTAAATTCATCTTCATATATTGTATTTTTTATATCACTATTTCTTTCACCATTGTTATATACACCATCTATATTTACATTATTTAAATATATATCTTTTCCAGCATTTATAAAAACACCCATATTACCTTTCATTGTATGACTCATTATATCAAGATTTCCTCTAAGATGATATTTCTCTAAATTATCATTAGTTTCATTTTTATCTAATGTTATAAAATCTTCTAAATTAATATCTCCATTAACAAAATCATGTAATTCATTACTGACATTACTAGTTCCAACATTATTTTTTGCTAATTTTAATTGTAATGCAGATAATGCTGTGCCATTAAATTTATTATCTTTTAATAAATCCATTATAGGAATTACATCACCAGCAGGTCCAACTTGTACTTTATCTGTATATGAAGTGCTATTAATATCATAATTTTTAATTCTACTAATACCTAATATCTCAATTGGATTAGATAATAAATTTTTAATTAATACATCTTTTATTATAATATTTGTATTATTCATAACATTTGCCCCATTTCTATCTTTTTTAAAATCATTTATAGCAACACCTCTTGTGCTTAATACTATTCCTGTAACATTACAATCTGGTATATTTAATTCATTTGATAAATATTTACAATGTTCTGGTATAGGAATATTTTTTTCAATACAATCTAATACTTCATCTATATTATTAGATAATTCTAATCTTTCAGATTGAGTTAATGAAATATTTTTACTTAATAATCTAGCAAATATTGAATTTGAGAAAAAAGCAGATATAGGTACATCGATAGATGTATTATGAATAATACAATTTTCGATTAGAACATCTTTATATCCATTTAATTGTATTCCAGAAACTTCAAATGAATTAATGTTTAAATTTTTTAATAATATCATCTCTCCATTATTTCCGTGAATACCATTATGAGATGATAATTTTAAAATACCATTTTTAATACATATATTATATTTTCTACTTATTTTTGATGTAAAATCGCCAGGTCCTTGTTTAGGAATAAATGGAGCATGTGATAATTCAATTAAATTAAAAAATCTTTGTATTATTTTAAATTTACTTGACATTTCAATTGAATAATCATTTAGGTCAATAATAACATTATTTGATTCTATAACAATAGCAGCGAAAAATCCGAGATGAAACTCTTTACGGGGATAATCATTATTTATAAATTGTTGTTCAGTTGGAAAAAATCCATTATTTTCATTTGGAGAAAAAACAATATTTTCAGTTAATTTATATATACCTGGTTCTTTTATTCTGAAACTTCCATTTGTAAAATCATTATTATTTAAATAATAAGTTTTACTATTATTTTCAATATCTTGTATCGTATCTATTATTTTTTCTCTTAAAAAATAATCTTTTGTATTATTTGTAATAATATGATTATTATATCCTGAATTATAAAGTAAGTGCATATATATATAATATATAAAATGATTACAATATAATATAAAATAATGCTTTCATTCTTAAAAAAAAAGGATGATGAATATAAAAACCAAAAAATAACTTATCCATTATTAGGATTAATACTTGGTTCTACTGTTGGATATTATGTTCCATTTGTATTTTTATTTACCAAATTTTTATCTATATCAGCAGTTGGTGGAGCAGGAACATATGCTGGAAATAAAATAACAAGAGAAGATATTAAAGATAATTATTATATGTATTCTATTTTTGAAAAATATGATATATCACAATCATTAAAAACAATGGAAGATAGTGATATATTAACAGACCATCTTTTTAGAAAACATATTATATCTCATGAAGATTTTGATATTAATTATTCATATAGAGTAATTTTAAGAAATTTAACAAATAAAAAACATATACTATCAATATGTTATAACGATATTTTTAATTTTGCTATAACATCATCAGTACCATGCAAACAATCAATTCAATCATTGCTAAATTACACCTTTTATCACATATGTCAGTATTATATATATATTAAAGATATTGAAATAACAAAAGAACATATTGAATTAATTAATATTGCTACATTTGGAGGGATTAATATAAATAATGACCTTTTAGTCGCATTTGATTATAATGATGAATTATTTATAAAGATATATATATCAATTGAAAAAAAAATAATGGATGATATAATAAATAAGTCAGATTATATAAATCAATTACAAGTAAGACATTCATTAACAGATAATAAGATATTGAAATATGACAACAATATTATTGAGAATGAAACACCTATTAAAATAGATTATACAGAGATACATAAATTATGGTTTATAATGTTTAATTCTATATCTCCATATGAAAAATTAAGTATTTTTTATAAA
>Ga0233413_10000197_pt1 | contig 32143 bp, 47 predicted proteins | sample Na_anoxic_6_MG_FD_189019 | JGI IMG/M metagenome (GOLD analysis project Ga0233413, IMG submission 189019) | Seawater microbial communities from Saanich Inlet, British Columbia, Canada - Na_anoxic_6_MG | ecosystem: Environmental > Aquatic > Marine > Inlet | place: Canada: British Columbia...
TAGTTCAACGGGATTCCCTAATACGCATGAATTAGGAGAAGCTCCATTAGTAAATTATGTGAAAATATCAGAATTAGCAACATTTAGTGGAGATTTAATTTCAGATGCAAATACTTTTCACAATGGAGGTAGTGGAGCATTTGATTTTACTCCTTATAGTCCTAAACAGTGGTACAGAATGGGTGATGGAACTCCATCAGATTATTCTACATTTCCGTTGATGGCTAACAGGGGAAGTGTGGCAAATGTAGATATGACTATGACCAGTGGCACAATAGGGGAATTTGTGTCAGATGTTCCCTGATGTTAAACATAAATAAATAAATAACGTATATAATTATAAACCTATGGAGGAAATACTTTTCAAACTTTTAGAGCAAACTCCTACTATTATTGCTTTATCTTTGGGTATCTTTGTTCTTTGGAAGGATAAAAAAGAGACTAAAAAGGAGACAATAGCAGAGCGCAAAGCTAGTAGAAAGGAGTTAAAAGATGTTAAAGATGCTCAAGCTTTAGAATTAAAAGAGCTTAATGATTATATTAGGCAGAGAGATCTGGAAACATTGGAAGCTCTGGAGGATGTAGTAACTGCTGTTAGTAGTATAAATAGTTTAATAAATGAAAAATTTAATTAAGGCTATGCCTAAAGTAAAAGTAGATCATTCAAAGTGCTTAGAGGATTTTTGTAAAAAGCAAAAAGAAAGGATCAGCAAGCTAAAAAGTAGAACTAAGGAAAAAAAATAGTCATTGCAACAGGCTTATAAGCAGTGCAGTGGTTAGTCCTACAGTTAATACTCCTCCTCCTACCAGAGAGATAGTGTTTTTTACCTTGAGTTTCTTTTTTTCCTTTTTTAGCATCTCAATATACTCCTTATTTACATCTAAGGCTTTTAATTGCTGCTTTTCTATGTCCTGTAGTAGTAGTATCTGCTCCTTTTGGTTGGTAATTGCTCCATTTTGGCTACTTATAAGATCAAACTGCTTAACAGTTAGCAGATTGCAGGAATCTTTATAGATCATGCACTTATAATTGACCTTTTTTAGCACATCAAAGCTATCTAATCTGTTAGCTACCTGCTCCAGGAGTGATCTAGAAACTGATATTTCTTGACAATCTGCTGATAAGGGCAGCATCTGAGCTATCCCGGTAATTAATAGTAGTATATGTCTCATTTAATCTATTTATTTCTTTGCTGATCTTGTCTAATTTCCTCTTATGGTCAGGAATAGCAAATTTTAAGGAGTCTATTTTGTTGAAAAGTACAGTATTTTCATTGCTTAACTGGTCAAAATCATATTTTAATATGTTGATAGTCTCCTGCATGTCCATCCTGATCTGATTGTAGTTGATATATGGCTCAGGTTTTTTCTTGAATACTATTACCAGGAACAGTATTAATATAATTACAGCCTGAACTATAAAGGCTATGCTAGTGGTAGATAATTTCATTTATACCATCTTTTTAATGCTTTCAAAAACCCATGTAGCTATCCTGTCTCTGCCTGCCTTTGTCATTAGGTACTTTTTGCATTCCTTTTCTGTGTCCATAAAGAAGGATTCAATCAATACGGCAGGCATATTAGTGTTTTTGATTACATAGAAATCTGACTGCTTAATTCCTCTCCAGCGTTCTCCATCAAAAAGAGGGTAGTACAGATCCTGGAAATCTTCTGCCATTGACATAGACTTACTACTGCAATTATTAGATACAAATACTTCACAGCCTGTACCTCCTCCTGCATTGGAATGAATGCTGATATAAAGAGAATTTTGTACTCTATTAGCACGTGTTACACGTTCTTTAAGTGATATATCAATCTGCTCAGGATTAACATCATAATAGGGCATTCTATGGAACTGCATAAGCTCCATTACTCTATCTTTTATCTGTCTGTTACATTCTCCTTCAAAAAGTTGTGATCCATCTTCCCATACCGGAGATCTTTTGCCTTTGGTCTGATAATCTCCATTAATCATTCCTCCATGACCTGCATCTAAGATTATTGTTTTCATATATTGAGTTTATTTATTGTAATATACAAAATTATTGCCATAAATAAAAAACGGACAGCCTAAGAGATAGACTGCCCTAATGAGGCTAATCAGTACGACATGAAAAGGAACCTCATTTTATTGACTGTATTTTTTATGGTATAACTCCGCAACAAGATCCCAGTAGGCTTTTTCCCATCCCTCATAATTGCTGCACACTTGTATTACAATTTCATCCCATATCTCCTGCTCCCTTATGAATTTACTTTTCCAGGTTCTTTTATCGTGTTCAATTCTTTTTAATTCTTTTTTTGCCTCTATAAGCATATCTTTATAAAAATCCATAATCTTAATTTATTAAAGAGTCAATAGGAATCATACTTACTACATAGAAGAAACCATTTTCATCTGTTTTTTGAGTAATAAATTGAACTTTAAAACTACTTTTTGATTGTGTATTATCTTCAGAATAAACAGATATAGAATAAACGTTATCTATTTCAGGCAAAGAATCAGCTTTATCCCAAAATTCTACTATACTTCCAAAAGAAGGATGATGTACATTGAATAATATTCTCATTTTTAAATATTTCATAATCCATTAAATTCATTAATAATACTATCTCTCTGCTTACCTGCCTGGTATATGACCTGAGCCATCTCATCCATCAGCTCCTCATTACGCTCTATCCTGACAATATGCAGGAAGTTCTTAGAGTCTAATAGCCTGGGATCAAAGCTACAGAAGTCTATCCACTTTCTACCTGAGCAGAATAGCTGATGATGTACCTGATAATAGTACTGTTTTGATAGCTTGTATAGATCAGTATCATCTTTTAAAGATAGTACGTTATTTAGATGATTAATGCGGTTATAAGGGCACTTGATCTCTAGCATTCCATCTATACCTATCAATCCATCAGGACTAGATCCTGTATTCTCATCAAAATGAAAAAAACCTCCATTAGTTACCTCCTGATCTGTTACCATCTCATAACAATTAACTGCGTCAGTCTCATGATCTACTCCATGCTGCATAGCACTATTAGTAAAGCTGTCTATCTGTATAGGGTATATGCTTTCTATAGCTTTCTGAGTTATATAGGTATGAGCAGTTTTAGATAGCTCTCCTGCTTTTTTTGCCTTAACAAACAGATTGCAAATGTCTGAAGATGTAAACAGGCCTAATCTTAGATTAAACCAGTCTACAGATCTCTGCTCTATATCTAACCATCTCATACTTTTGTAGTTTTATCCAGTGCTAAAATTGTTTTCTTAGTAGCTGCAGATAGTATGTATTTTTGCTCTACAGCATCAAAATTGCCATCTCTGTTATAAGCAGATAAAGCATGTTTATACATTCCCTTAGGTAATGCTCCTTTCTTTGCAGGAGTGATAGTTTTCATGCTATTACCATCATCATCAGTATCAACACTTATAGCCAAAATAGCAGATATAGCATAGCGTTTAGCATAGGTTATACCTCCTCCTATTTGCTGCAGGTTGTTAGTTCCTTTGTTCCCGGCCATAGGATTAAAGTGCATTCCTGATCCTCTGTATTGTCCTGATTCGTGCATGATAGTAGTGATAAGGTAATCTCCTGCCAGGTCCTGCATTATTGTTAATCCATTTTTGTACAGTAGTGGCCTGACAGTATTCAGGATGTTATCTAGTGATAGATAAGAGTTTCTTAGATGCGGATTCTTTGCATCCTTTTTTAGACTGGCAGCATCAAAGTCTTTAGCAAAGGTAATTAGTGCTTTACTAAGTTTTGTAATATCTGCAGTTTGCCATAAATTAGGCATTGGATAAATCAGTTCCATCTTTTTGTATGTTTAATTTGTTAGTAATTAATTTTTGTACATCCTGTTGATATTGCAGGATTACCTTTTGCTGCTCATACTGATTGTATAAAGCCATTAACCGGGCCTGTTCATCCTTGCTATGCATGGATCTCTCTTTAGGCTGTTTGTTCTCTTGTTTCATCTTTTAGCTGTTTGTTATGTATGTTTATAGCTCTAAAACATGCTTTAGAAAATTCCTCTTCTATGAAATCTATCTGAGATCCTGGAACTAAAGCAAGAGTACCAACAATAGAAGCCATTAATCCTACGTTATCCATTGCCATATCTGTACTTTGTACTATTTTCTCTCTTGATGTTTTGGAGGCTTTTTGAATCTGTATTAATTGATTTTTGATGTATTTTAACTTAGAGCTGCAGGTATGCCTATGCTCTCCTTTTATAAGATTTGAGCTTAGTAGTTCTCTATATGCAAACTCCTGAAGGAGCAAAGAGCAAAATACTATCTTTTTATTTATGAGGTCTGTATCTGCCTGATTCATTTTTTTACTTTTAGACAGTCATTAATATTATCATCCAGTTTGTTAAGCTGATCTACTTCATATCCTGCAGATACTAGTATAGCTTTAGTTCGTTTGTGAGATTTAGCATAATCATCAGCTATATCTTTTTTATCAGAAGAAAGTGATACTACTCCTGTAAGCACATATTCATATTCTACTTCCTGCTGTAGTTTTTTTAGATCTACCATTAGTCTTTGATTTTGTAAATTCATTATAAATATATTTTGATTAGTGTACGAATATCCAGGCATCTCCAAGCTTGCTTATCAATATCAAAAAACTTTTGAATGCTCCAGGATGATTTATTATTAGTGGGAACGTAAGGAATGTCAAATTTAAGAGTACCATAAGCCTCTCTTACTTCTCCTGTACTTTTCTTTGTGAAGTCAAAATGTACCTCTCCTGCTATTAGTCTAGTCTGTAGCTTATACTTTGCCCAAGCAAATATTAAAGCCTCTGAGAAGGTATTAAAATTGTGTTTTACTTTGTGTGCGAGAATCATTACTGCCTTTTTCATGTCATTTGGTTTTGATTATTTAATCCTTTTGTCGTGTTACAAAGATATGTTAACTTTTGATTCTTTGCAAGTTTTTGGCTTTTTTTTTGCATTTTGATATAAAAATACTTAGTTTTGTGTATAGTTATTAATTCACAATCAGCAAAACAATGAGAAAAAAAACCAAAAAAATACTAGCTAAGATGATCAGGGATTACATGTACCATAATAGTATAGTACATCTTCAGGAGAAAAATCCTTTTCCGGTATCCTGGCGGACCATAAGCAGTATTAAAAAAGAGGGGCCTCAGTGCTTTAGTAAAGCTACACAAAGAAAATTATTAGATTTCTTTTGTCTGGCCTATAGATTAGATGGTAGAGATTTTGAAGTAATAGAGCTGCAGCATGAGAACGATCATAGAAATTAAAGGAGTTATTCCTGGCCTTAATGGTAGTGATGGCTTGATCAGGGAACATTGGGGATCAGCTAAAAAGAGGAAAACAAAGTATCAGCTCCTTATCCGGTCCCAGACTAAGAACAGGCATAAGGGATCTGTCAGGATTCAATACATAGGATATAAAAGTATCCTTATGGATTGGGATAATTTTGCTGCATCCTTTAAACATATAGGAGATAGCTTAGTAAATGCTAATGTTATAGTAGATGATAAGCCTAGTATTATAGTAGAATTTCTACCAAAACAGATAAAATGCAAAAGAAAAGAGCAAAAAATAGTAGTTATTATAGAGGATTTAGGCAGTTTTTAGACTATTTGCATAAAAAAGAGTAGAAAGTTTGCAGAAAACTTGCAAAAGCTAATAGTTTTATATTATCTTTGAGTATAGCAATTATGCAAAAGGAATTAAAAAATTAAGATCATGGCACATATTAAAAACAATGATACGGTAAAAATTATTAAAGGAATCAATAAAGGCATAACAGGAATGGTACAAAACCATAGAGTAAATGGCATAGAAATATTTGAAGTTGTATGCGAATTTACTGGAGCTAATTTAGCTTTTAATACAAAAACAATTTTATTCAGTAGTGCAGATGTTGAACTGTTAGAAACCGAAAAAGATTTTGATGAAAATTCATTAGTTCCAGATTATATTAAAATGGATTTTGATAAAAATGGATTGCCAATAATAACAATTAAGTAACTAAAATAATTTTTTAATCATATAATCAAACGACATGCAGCAAGATATTAAAAACTCCGTAATAGTAAACATTGAGCATCTAGGTTTAGGAATAGCCTATGAAATTCAATTCTTAGAAGATGATACCTATGAAACATTTTATGTAGATTATCATGCACTGGCTAATCACTTTGATGAGAACTTTAATACTGATCTGATAGCTAATCTGTCAGATAGCACTATCATTGATATGATAGATGAGGATATAGAATATGAGGAGATGGATTTTTACAGGCTTATAGATGGTTTAATAGTATCTATAGACCATCCGGTTAAAGATGTTAAAAATGATGAGATGACCTTTTATTATTTTGACTATGTAAGAAGGAATAAATTTTCATATGCCTATTATATTCAGCGATGCGCTGATGAGGACAGGAACTTCTTTAGATGGCTGTTTGATGATGAGAGTATAGAGGATCATGGTAAGAATTTACCTTCAAAATATCAGGAGCTGTATAATGAATACCTTTGGGATAATATGACTATGGATAGCAGAATAGACAGCATTCTTACTGTTATTAAAGATAGTGATGATGCAGAGTATTACATGGAATGTAATTATTCAGGAACTCCTGATCACATGAGTATAATAATCAACAAATGAAGGATAAGTATATAATGAAACTCACGCATAACAAATGCAAGAGCTGTTATGATGGATACCTGATCCAAAAGACAGAACATAAATTTTATTGTAGTGGATGCAGGACCAGATACAAAAGAGCAACTAAAGGAGCTTTGATATTGCCTGATACTCCTGCTGTGCATATCCCTATAGATAAAAGTCAAATAGTTATGAAGGCTCCTAAAAAAGAAGATACTCCAAAGCCAAAAACAGATGAAAGTCTAAAAAAAGATCTATGGAGAAAAGCTAAGGACCAGACCTTAAAGGAGTATCAGGAGTATCTCAATGATCCTGGAATAGACATAAATGAAAGGAGTCAGATCAGCGACATGCTTATACAATATCATAGATTTGGATCTGCTCCTCAATTCTCTTTAAGAGCTATAAACTTATACAAATTATATTTAACTCAATTAAACATAGAAAATAATGAAGATAGTACTAAATAATGTGCAGGCGGTTAAGCTGTCTCAGATCCTGGCAAGAGTAAAGGACCAGATAATACAGAAGGGAAAAGAGTCTCTATCAGATCATCTATTAGTAGATGCTATAGATGACTTTTTAGATCAAGTTCCTTTTGCAGATATTTATGATGAGGTTAGGTTAGAGGTATCTATCCTGGAGGAAATCTATAACATAGAAAAAAATAATTAATGACTATCCAGTACTTCTATTATAACCCTAGAGATAAGCAGATCTACTGCATTACTAATAAAGGAGTCTATAGGTTTTATCTATATCATTTTACATCCCTTATTCCTTTTCAATGGGATGGAGGCAGTGACCTGCTAAAAAATCCAAAGATAGAACAAATGTTTATCGGCATAATGCAGGATATGTATGTAGAGAATCCTGAGATCTTTGAGTATGTACAATACACAATCTTCTATACTTACAGAGGAAAGAAAAAAAGTGTTTCATATAACATCTACCTGGAAGCTCTTAAGGCCTGGCAGAAAATGAAGGATTTTTCTATGTATGAAAACATTACTACAAATTTTGATCATAACCTTTAAAAACACTAACCAATGATAAAGACAATCAACATTACCTTAAAAGTATTAATATGTTTCTCAGTAGCATTAATTATCCAGTATGGATTAAGCAGTGCATTTATTCCTGTACCGGAAGCTCCAGTACAAATAAAGGTAGATACAATTGCTGATATAGACTGCGAGGTATATGCCTGTAGAAACGAAGTAGCAGAAGATCATAGATACTCTGATATAGGACTTCCTTTGAAAAGAGAATGGCTTACTAGCAGAGAATGGAAAGGAGATCATATAGCAGAGATTAAAGGCAATACAAAGGAGATCCGGGCAAAGTTTAAAGAATGGAAGAAATGCCACATCATAAAATTCATTGAGTTTATGGCTAAAAGCTGCATAGAGGAGTGCAAAGTATATCCGGATCTTAAGCCATCAGTTATTATAGCTCAGGCAATTTTAGAGAGCAATTTTGCATTATCAAGAATAGCAAAACAAGGGAATAATTATTTCGGCCACAAATACAGAGGTACTAATTCTGCTTTCATAATTGCTATGGATGATTCTCCTACAGACCGCTTTACAGTCTTCACTTCTGTCTGGTATTCACTCAGAAATCACTCTAAGATCATGATGGCAACATACAGAAAAAGGATTAAAGGTAAGCCTACTATGGATGCCTGGCTTAGTGCTTTATGTGGAGGCCTGACAGCTAAACAGAGCAGAGCATGGAGGAAAAAAGGAGGTACTGTATATGCTACCTCCTGCCTTACAGAGGTCTGTTATGCTCAGAAATTAAAGAAAGTAATTAAGGCTTATAACCTGGAAAGATTTGACAAATGAATAATACATCCACAGTAGGAGCATATGATCAGCAGGGTAATCTGGTATTCATTGAGGATGCAGAAAAAAAGAGCATCTATAAGTGTCCGGGATGCAGTGGAGACCTGATACCAGTAAAAGGAAGGATCAATATACACCACTACAGGCATAAGGTAATGATAGACTCCTGTAGTGGTCCTATGACTATGCTGCATAAATTAGCACAGGATATATTATTGAATATGATACATCTGCATATGCCTGCTTTATATTATATGGACCATAAGGTGCATTCTGCTCATAAACTGGCTATAGCAAATGTACAAAAAGAACCATCTTTGGAAGATACCAGGTATAGACCTGATCTTATATGTAACTCATTAGGTAGAGATATATGGATAGAGGTAACGGTAACTAATAAAACCAAAGGAGACAAGCTGCAGTACATCCAGGATAATAATATTCTCTGTATAGAACTGGATCTATCAAAAGTAGATAGGGTAATAAGCAGGGAGGATCTAAGTGTTATCTGTAGATCTCCTAAATATTTAAGCTACCTGAATAATCCAAAGATAGAACAGGGTAAGAAGAAGATAACAGAGCGGAGAGCCAAATTCAATGCTGATGCTGTAAAGAGAGAGGAGTGGAAATATAAGGAAAAAAAACGACAGGACAAGCTTAACAAAATGACCAAAAAAGAGGTCTGGGCATATCTTAGAAAACAAGAAAACAGGGATATTAACACAGAAAAATATATAGATTCTCTGCAGTGGTATCCTGATAAGTTTGGAAGTAAAGAGAGTGAAGTGGACTTCTGGATAGATATATCTGATCATTATGATATACCTTTACCGGATAAATTAAAACATGCTTTTGATTATATTATAAATAAAAATTAAACATACAAAACATGCAGGAATATAACAAAGAACTGGAAAAGAGACAGTTCAAATACAGACTAGAAAAAAAGGATAAAGAGATAAAAAGACTAAAGGAGTTGATGATGTATAGAGCTTTAAAAATATCTAATCTTAATGGTCAATTAAACAAGAAAAGAGATAAAATAGAATACTATAAAAGCAGAATAAAAGATCTGGAATCTAACTACCGGGATCTTATTAATTATAACAGATTTAAAACATGCAAAAAATGAAGTACCAGGAATTTTTAAAAACAAAAAAGCATAAGTTAGGGAGCTTCGGTTTTGAACCTAATTTTATACCAGATATTGCTTTTGACTTTCAAAGAGAGATAATAACAAGAGCAGTAAAAAAGGGTAGGATAGCAATATTTGCGGATACTGGATTAGGTAAGACATTAATACAGTTAGCAATAGCTCAAAATATTGTTAATTATACCAATAAAAAAGTATTAATATTAACTCCTTTAGCTGTAGCGTTTCAGTTTATAAAAGAAGCTGAGAAAATAGGGATAGATGATATTGAATATTCAAGAGATGGCAGCCATACAAAAAAGATAGTAATTTGCAATTATGAAAGATTACATCTATTAGATTGTAATGATTTTGAGGGTATGGTATTAGATGAATCTAGTATACTAAAAAACTTTAAAGGCAAAATAAAAAGCCAGGTTAATACTTTTATTAGGAAGATAAAATATAGATACCTAAGTACTGCTACTCCTAGTCCTAATGATTTTATAGAATTAGGTACAAGCTCTGAGGCTTTAGGGTATATGGGTTATATGGATATGTTAGGAAAGTTTTTTAAAAACAATCAAAACTCTTCAGACTCAAGAAGTAACAATATAGGAGAAAAATTTTACCTAAAGCCTCATGCAGAAGAGGACTTTTTTACATGGGTTAATCAATGGGCAATTATGATTAAAAAACCATCTGATTTAGGATACTCAGATGATAGATATAATCTACCTAATTTGACGATCAATAAACATGAGGTTAAAAATCAATCATTGATAGCTCATGATGGTCAGATATTAATGTTTACTCCTATAGCTAAAACTATGACAGAGGTTAGGCATGAACAAAAACAAACTACTAACCAAAGATGTGAAAAAGCTGTAAAATTAGCTGATAACAAAGTATCTGTTTATTGGGTTAATACTAATTTAGAAAGTAATATAATAAATAAATTAGATAGTGATTCTGTAGAGATATTAGGGAGTATGTCTATAGATAGAAAAGAGGATATACTTATAAATTTTGCTCAGGGGAATATAGACAGAATAATAACTAAAGCTAAAATGACTGGAATGGGTTTAAATTGGCAGCATTGTAATCATTCTGTATTTTTTCCTACATGGAGTTATGAGCAGTATTATCAAGCTATTAGAAGGTTTTGGAGATTTGGACAGGAAAGAGATGTTACTATTGATTTAGTTATATCTGATGGTCAAAAAAGAGTAATAGATGCACTAGATCAAAAAACTAAAAAAGCAATAGAACTATATCAAAAACTATCAGACTCTGTTAATGGAGTTTATGAAAATAAAGTAAGAGAATTTAATCAAAAAATTATTCAACCAAAATTTTAATTAAAATGACAAAACAACAATTAATTACAGATGAATATGCAATCTATAATAGTGATTGCATGGAGATATTACCAACCTTAAAAGATGAGAGCATAGACCTATCTGTTTACTCTCCTCCTTTTGCAGGATTATATAATTATTCAAGCTCTCATAGAGACTTTAGTAATTGTGACAATGAAGAGGAATTTATGAATCAATATGAATTCCTAATAAAGGAGATGTCAAGAGTTACTAAAAAAGGCAGGATAAATTGTGTACATGTTACTGAGGTAGTGCAAAATAATGGATCATCATGGGACTTCCCAAATGAGGTAATAAGAGTACATGAGAAAAATGGATTTTTATATAAAGGTAGGATCACAATATGGAAAGAACCTTTAAAAGTTAGAATGAGGACTATGGTAAAAAGCTTAATGCATAAACTAATAGTAGAAGATGCTACTCAGTGCTTTCCTGCTCAACCTGATTATCTATTGCTATTTAAGAAAAAAGGAGATATAGAAACTCCAGTTACTCATAAGTTTGGTATGGAAGATTATTTTGGAGATACTCCTATATTGCCAAATATATTAAGAGCTTGGAATAATGCAAATAATACCAATTTAGATTCTGAAGAACTTTGGGATCATTTGAATACAGTAAATGAAGATGATAAAATAACAAAGCTAAATCATTATGTATGGCAGCGTTATGCTTCTAGTGTATGGGATGATATACGTATAGATAATGTTCTACCTTTTAGAGACTCTAGAGAGGATGACGATGAGAAACATGTACATCCTCTGCAATTAGATGTTATTGATAGATGTATATCATTATGGTCTAATCCCGGAGAAGTAGTATTAACTCCTTTTATGGGAGTAGGATCAGAGGTTTTTAGTCCTGTATCATTGGGTAGAAAAGCTATAGGAATAGAGCTAAAAGATAGTTATTACAAACAAGCTATTATCAATTTAGACCATGCTAAAAGTAGATTTAAAAATAAAAAAAATCAATATGAATTAAATTTCTGAATAAAAAAAGCCTGATGCTCTAGCAAACATCAGGCTACAGAATACAAATAGTAACAGATTCCTAAATCTATTAAAACCTTTAGTTCAAAGATAAAATAAATACCATTATTTATCAGTATTTCATACTTTTTTTTTACATTTGTTCTCAGTAAATTTATTGGTACAGTTTACTACAACAACTCTGGATACATACTAAAACATATAGATTCAATAGGTCTGTATAAGTAGCTAATAAGGGAGTACATTCAGAGGCTCCATACCAAACTTATAGCTACTTATGCAGGCTTTTTTTTTGCTAATTTTTAGAAGATGATAGGACATATTTCTACAAGCAGGACAATAATGGAGCTGCCATTTTATACAGATGATAAAGCCTTTAAGCTGTTTTATCATTGCCTTATAAAAGCTAATTTTAAACCTAGATACTGGAAAGGAGATCTAATAAAAAGAGGGCAGTTCATAACATCCATATCCAATTTAGCGGATGAATTAGGCTGGTCATTGCAAAGCATAAGAACGTATGTTAGTAAGCTCGAAAAATACAAGGAACTAACAAAGGAGTCAACAATGCAATACACTACCATAACTGTCTGTAACTATGAGGTTTATGCATCTTGCAATAATGAGACTAACGTACCTACTAACATACTGTTAACAAACGAGCAACAGACGAGTAACAGACGAGTAACAACAAGAGAAGAAAGAAAGAAAGAAATAAATAATACTAAAAATGATTTTTTTGATTATTCAAAATTACTGCCTCAGGACATCAATGATGCTTTTGTTAGGCTATACGGAAAAGAAGAGGATCAGGTAGAAGAAATTATCCAACAGTTCAAAACCTTTAGCTGTGGAATATCTCTAGATTCTACCTTTGCCCTGATGCAGATAGCAAAATTTAAAACCATGAACTTTGAAAAGTATAAATACAAAATGCATGATGATAGAAACATAGAAGCATCACTGTTTAAGTTCCTTACCAAAGGATACCAGTATTCCAAGAATAAAAAAACAACATCTCTAAGGAATCAGAACGATTATGAAAAGTATCTTCTGGATTGGGTAATATCATACCAGGGGAAAGAGGATGGTACTTTTAAGTTTAACTATTGGAAAAAAAATAAGGAATTAGATACATGGGTAAAAGGATATAAAAAAAATAAAGAAAATTTATTATCAATACACAAAGAGCATTTTAAAGACTATCCTAACCTTACACTATTTACGTTGTACGATGTGCTGTACCTAAATGTCTGGAATAAATGCTCTAAAACTCCCGGAAGTATTCCTAACACTATCAAGGAATTTAAAGGATGGCTAAAGAGAAATAGCAAAAAGAATAACTACAAAATGAACAAAACACATATGAGAACAAATATTTATGACCATCTAGATAAGCAAAGACTATGAAAGAAACAGCAATACAGCTCCATAAAGCAGGATTCCGAATTATTCCAACTAATAACCCTAAGCTGCCGGATGGTAAAAAGCCTCTGTGTAAGTGGAAAAAATACCAGTTTGAACAATCAGAAAAAGAAGTTATAACCCTATTTAGCAATCCAAACATAGGAGGGATAGCACTGATAACCGGATCAGGGATAGAAGTGATAGATGTAGATCTTAAATATTCCTTAGATCCTAACTTCTTTGAGAAGTTTACAGATGAGCTGATGGATAACCTGGGCCATGAGTGCTACAATAATCTGATATTCACTAAAACCATATCAGGAGGATACCACATAATCTACAAAACCTCTATCTCAGAAGGAAACCAGAAGCTGGCATCAAGGCTAACATTGGATACTGAAAAAAAGAATCAGCATGATAAGACCAGAGTCCTGCTGGAGACAAGAGCAGAAGGTGGATATATTCTTATCCCTCCTGCTCCGGGTTATACCTACCATTCACAAAAAACCATAGAAGACATTAAAAGCATATCAGACTGGGAACGTAACACGATCATAGATGTATGTAGGTTTTTTGATGATACCAATGAGATCTATACCCAGACAAGTCATACTCCTGTAGAGATAGTAGGAAGTCATAAAACAACTATAGAGGCATTCAATGAAGCTCATACTCCTAAAGAGTTTATAGAGATGGCCGGATGGCAGTTTAAGTATACCAGAGGAAACAATTATCACTATGTAAGGCCAGGTAAGAACCTAAAGGAGGGGACCGGAGCATGCTACAATGAAGAAAAAAGACTTTTGTATATCTTTACATCCTCCTCAGAGTTTGATCCTGGAAAAGCATACAATGCATTCCAAACTTATGCCTATCTGGAGCATAATGGAGACTATAAAAAAGCTGCTAAAGTCCTCTATAACCTCAATTATGGAGACAGATTAAGCAAAAACAGAGATACATACCTGGATAAACTTACTGCCCTGACATCTACCAACCAGGCACAAAAGGAAAAAGCATCCAATGAGGACAAAATGCAGCAGATATTTAATACTAGATTCTCTATTAAGAATGTTCCTGACAAGATAGAGCATATCCTGACAGTGAAAAACTTTGATACTGAAGATATTATCCCATTTGGAGCATTCGGAGATTGGATAACCATCGTAGGAGCAGCAAAGAGTAGAAAATCCGCTCTATCCAATTCCATAGCAGCATCATTATTGTCTGATGGTATGCAGTCTGTTCTAAACTTTTCAGGAATGATCAAGGGCAGGAATATGATAGTCATAGATACAGAGCAAAACGCTCCTGACTACTACACATCACAGAAACAGATATACAAACAAGCAGCAGTAGAAACAGGAATAGATCCTGAAAACTTCTACTCTTTTTGCCTGACAGATTGCAGAATATCAGAAAGACTGGAGTTTGTAGAGTATGTAATGAACAAAGTAGGAGATGTAGGAGTATTAGTGCTTGATGGAATAGTGGACATCTGTGAAGATTACAACGATCAGAGGCTCAGCAGAAAACTGATAGACCATCTGAAAGTACTTACTGCCAGGCATAATACGCTATTCATTCCAGTGCTGCATAATGCCAGGTCTACAGGATCTGCCAGAGGACATCTTGGAACAGAACTGATAAACAAATCTAAAGCAGTGATCAAGGTAGCTAAGGAAAAAGATGCTAACTACTCTGTGATCTCATTTGAATATATCAGAGGATCTCATGAACCTCCACAGTTTAAATTTGAGCATGATCAGGATGGTCAGCTTGTTATCATAAATGAATTATAAAAAAAACAAATTATTTTATTAACTTACAGATCCATAAATAACTATTATGACAGAAAATCAAAAAGAACTATCATTAACCCTAAGGAATATTAGCATCAAAGAGGATAAATATGGACATCACATAATAATAAAACAAGTAGGAGTTTATCAAGATGGAAAATTTATTAAAAATGCTAAGATAAATCAGGCTTTAATAGAGCAGATAAAGAAAGGAAAAATCATTTTTAACCATTAAACATACAAACAATGGAACTACAAATAAAAGCAAAATTAGTGCAGAAATTTCCTGCTACTACACATGGAGAAACATTTAAAAAGATGGAATTTATTATTGAAATAGATGATAAATATCCTCAAACTGTGAAAATGGAAGTCCATAACGACAACATATCCACAATAGAATCTCTTCCGGAGGGAACTATAGCAAACTGGCATTTTAACCTAAGAGGTAGAAAGTGGACCAATCCGGAAACTAAAAAAGTAGTTTTCTTTAATTCTCTGGTAGTATGGAGAGCAGAAGTAGTAGAAACTGATCTAGTAGAGCTTAATGATGATGATAATCTATCATTACCTTTGCCATTAAAAACCTCTGAAGTAACAGATGATCTTCCATTTTAAAACCATGATTAAAGACATGATACAAGACCTAAAAGATAAACTAGAAAGAGAAAAGTCTAAGAATAAAGTACTTTTACAGATCCTGGAAGATACTCAAAAATGTATAACAAATGGAAAAAAGTTCTTAGAGGAGAATCCTGTAATAATAGCTAAAGTGTATGATCCATACAAAAGACAAGAGCAACATGAATAAATATAGTTTTTTTATATTTGTGTGTTAAAATAGTTTTTTATATATTATCAGCATGCTAATATACCTAAACTCAGGGCATGAAATACCAGTAGGGGCAAAAATAGAAGTACCTAACATGATGGTTTTATTCCAGGAACTAATACACGCTGTAACAGAAGCTACCTTAGATAAAAAAAAAGATAGTGAAGCTTATACCTATGCTGCTATAATTGATGAACCTCTGCATGATCCTTTAGTGCAAAAACAGATAGATGCTGTATATGTGCCTAATCCGTTAGGACTGTATCCTGCTAACAATAAAGGAGGATTGATATATAATGATTTTATAAAGGCAATAACCAATGTTAGATCATCAATGCAGGTATTTATGGTTGATAGAATCCTGGATCAGATCAGAGATATAGGATTTAGTGGAGTTTGGGTATTTGATGATCACAAAAGGCAGGTAATAACACTAAAACCATTTAATGCACTGATAATAAAAGAGATAAAATAATGCTATTTAATATAATATTTGTCCTGGCATGTTTCTATATTGGATTCAAAATAGGAAATTACATGATCAAAAAATACAAAAAAAATGGTAACAACTCCTAAAGATAGATTCTGTAAAAAAGCATACCAACTATCAAAACTAGTAAAACCTGTAATAGGATGCAAATGGTATAAGTTCTATAATCAGCAACAAAAAGATATTCTATTGGATATTTGCTATATGCCTGAGGACCTGATAGAGTTCCTTTTGATAGACAAATTTACCTGCCTGGAAGATTATTTAGGTAGCATAGACATATTTTTTATACTTGAATGCAAAACATTTGAATACAAAAACCCGTTAAACTATGAGATAGGCAACATGCAACAGATCACTAAGCAAATGTATCTGCAGCATGATTACCTTGATATTAGATTAAAGCTAGGTATTAATTAACTTCCGTACAAAAACGGAAAACAACGGTTATGAGGGATAATAACGGTAGATTTACATCAGGCAATACAGGAAGGCCATTAGGATCTAAAAACAAAGACCTGTCAGTATTCAAAACTGCTCTAAAATCTGGACTAATAGAAAGATTAGGAGACTTCTTTCAATGGCTTGATAGTCCTGATCTGTCAGAAAAGGAAAAGATAGCAAGTTACCTAAAAGCATTAGAGTTTGTACTTCCTAAGCAGCAAAAGATAGAGCTTGATGCAGACCTACATACTAACCTGATCAAGGTAGAATTTACTCCTACTAATGTACTCCCGGTACATAGTGAAACAGACTACCTAGATGATTAATCCTTTTCCTATATCTCCTGTATTTGAATGGAACTACAAAAGCAACAGTCCAGTAAATGTCAATCAGGGAGGTACATCTTCCGGAAAAACTTATAGTATTCTGCAGGTACTACTATGCAAAGCTGCAGAGCAATCTAACCAGATCATCACTGTAGTAGGCCAGGATATACCTAATTTAAAAGCAGGAGCAATGAGGGATATAGAGAGCATCCTTAATGATCCTTTCTTTAGGTCCATGATCAGAAGCACTAACAAAACAGATAGGATATATACGCTGAATAATGGAACAGTGATAGAATTTAAGAGCTTTGAAGATGAGCAGGATGCTAAGAGTGGTAAAAGAGATTACCTGTTTTTAAATGAGGCTAATGGTATTCCTTACAGCGTATACGATCAGCTACAACTAAGGACCACAAAGCAGATCTACCTTGACTATAATCCTACTTCTCCTTTTTGGGTACATGATAAGCTGATAGGATACAACAAAACAAAGCTATTTATATCTACATACAAAGATAATCCTTTTTTAAAAGACTCAATCAGAAGGAAGATAGAAGCTCTGCAGTATTCTGATCCTATGAAGTGGAAGGTATACGGACTAGGGCAAACTGGCAGAGTGCAGGGTACTATATTTTCAGGGATTAACTGGATACCTGAGCTACCTATAGAGGGCAAACGTGAGGCTTATGGTATGGATTTTGGCTACTCAAATGATCCTACTACCCTAGTTAGAATTGTTTTAGATCAGGGAAAACTATACGGCAAATTACTGCTATATGAGACAGGACTAACTAACCAGGATATAGCTCAGGAGTTTAAAAGGCTAGGTATAAGATCAGGATTAAGGACCGGATCTATAGTGATGGCAGATAGTGCAGAACCTAAGTCTATCAAGGAGCTAAGGAATCTGGACTACCGGGTAAAAGGATGCAAAAAAGGTAGTGATTCTATCCGGGCAGGGATAGACTGCCTGAAAAGTTATGGACAATTAAATCTAGTTTCTAATGAATTATGGAAACAAGAGCAGCAAAAATACGTATGGAGTATAGATCGTAAGGATGGAACAGCAAAAAATAAACCTGTAGATAAATTTAATCATATTTGGGATGCTTTCAGATATGGAGAGCAAGGTATTAGAAAAAACAAATTAAATTTAGTATCTTACGGACATTAACAATCTAATATATGGCATTTGTATTACAGGCATCTCAATTTGTAACAGGACTACAGAGTCAAACAGCTCTATTATTACAATCGTTGAGACAAATAGCGTTAGTTAGTCCGTTTAATATCCCTGATGTTAAGACAGCATTAGAGCTTAGTCAGATAACAACATTTAGTACATCAGGTTTTGATCAGTTTCTTTTGCAGATGTATAGCCTGGATCTGGACTATGCTAGTTTGACAGCAGCAGAGATAACGATCTTAAATGTTATGCGGGATTACTTAGATCCTGCTCCTGCTCTAAATTGTTGTGGTACTGATACTCCTGCTGCAGCAAATACTACAGAGTCATTTAATGCTAGAGTAGGTACTGCAAGTTTTGAGAAAGAGGCTAAAATGGATCTATTAGATACGGTAACATGTGATGTATTTAATATAGAATTATCCTTAGCTCCTCTTGGTTTAGCTCCTGCATTAGTAGCTAGTCCGGTAACACTTGGATCATTAGGATGCGTAGGAGGGGTATCAGTTTATAGCAAACTTTGGATAGACTTTGTGGCAGATCCTGCTACTCATTCATATGATCTAATATATGACTTCAAAGATTCCGTAGGGGCGAGTCTTGGAACAGTTGTAACTTTTGTAACTTTTTAATTATTAAACTATGAATTTATTAAATTCTTTTTTGTTGGACTGCTGCCCATTGGCTACAGCTCTGACTGACATTCCTGCAAGTACCTGCCCTGAAAATATGGGACAAATACAGCGTTATTGGTTTGTACGTAGAGGCTCAGTTATTTGGGATATAGCTACTCCTGCAAATAATATTCCTGCTACTATCACAGGTAATGCAGCTACTGTAGTGGCAGGATGGACTATACTTTTTGCTGCAGCAGATGATACGCATGTAGTAACATCTCCATTAATAGGAGGAGATTCAGTAATAGAAGCAGGTAGTGTAGTTAGCCAGGGAGGAGGAGACAATTCTACTCTATCCGGATCTACTCTGATCAATGGCATTAATCCTGCTACTGGTAAAGCTCGCTTTGATTCTCTTACAGGCGCACAAATTGCTGCTATGAGGCTGTTAGTTTGTGAAGGAGCTAATATGGAGGTCTACATGATCAATCAGCAAGGTCTAATATGGGGCCAAAGAGTAGGAGATCTGTTTACTGGCTTTGACTGTGAAAATGTAGTTATAGAAACTATGACTAATAACGGTTTTGGAACTAGAGATAATAATAATCTAACATTCCAACTACCTTATGACTATGATGAAACAAAAGGATCTATTGCTCCTACAGATTTCAATGCTTTAACTGTATAAGTATGGCTGATACACTAGTCCAACTAAAAACAAAGACAGGAGCATGTACTAAATTAACTTTGGTACATGCTCAGGCTGTTTTACAACTACAGGCAAAGCAAGGTAGGGAAGATTGGGAGCTTGTTTCTAAAAAATATCAATTTGTAGACAATGTTATTAAGCGAAAGTCAACTAATAAAGCTAGTAAAAAGTCAGAAAAGGAGTGAAGTAGGACATATGCTAGACTATGAAAGTAGGCTAAAAGTAATGTCTGAACCTTTATTCTTTAGTGAGCTTGAATCAGAGGCCGGATGGTCTGAGATCAAGAGAGCTATTAGAAATAGTGTAACTCAGGAAAAGTATAACAGAGTATTAAACTACTTTAGTTATCCTTTAGCTATTGTATCTATATCAGATGATATATTAGGGGATCTTAACAGAGTTTTTAATGGCAGGAATGCAAATTTTAGCGTACAATATCCCAATAAAAGAGCAGAAGCTCAGGCAAATGAGCTGCTTTTGTACCTGAATACAAGAGGATACATAGAAAAAGTAGGTAGGAGAGCATTCAAGTGTAAACCTCAGACCATAGTAGTAGTAGATAAGGATGCAGATGGAATACCTTACTATGTTACTGTAGAGGCTGATAAGCTGATAGGGTATAAATTATCACAGTGTAAGAGTCATTTTAAGTATATTATCTTCGATCATTCTCATGGAGTAGATGAGTTAGGGAAGTACTATAGAGTAGCTTTTTATGATGATGAGTTCTATAGAGTTTTAGAGGTCAGGGATAAAAAATATACTTTGATCCTGGAGAATCCTCACAATCTAGGGTACTGTCCTGCCCGGTGGTTTATAGATGAGCCATTGAATACTACAGATGATGTTAAGCGTTATGCTCCATTATCTGCAGTACTGGGTAGCATGAGTGAGTGGCAGCAGTTCCATGCTTATAGCTATTATGCTGAGCATTATGGAGTATTCCCGGTAGTGGAATATGCTGCAGCAGTATGTGAGGATGATCATTGTGTTAATGGCCTGGTTAGTGTTCCATTGGATAATGGAGAGATGTCTACTCCTACAAACTGTCCTACCTGCTCATCTAATAAGTTTAGTGGAGCAGGTACAGCTATCCAGATCAATCCAAAGATAGACAATGAGGAGAATGATGTTAGTGGTTACTTCCGTTTTATATCTCCTCCTACTGCTAATTTGGACTTTGAGCAAAAGAAACAGGACCAAAGAGAGAACTTTATAAAGGTAAATACTACAGGATTCAATGATCTGATCAATAAGGAAGCAGTTAATGAGGATCAGGTAAGGTCATTAATGGAGGATAGAAAAAAGCCTCTGTTAAGGTTAGCAGGGATCTGTAATAGATTGCATAAGTGGTTAATTAAAACTGCTGTAAAGTTAGCAATAGATACTACAGTTAAGGTCCATGCTAACTATGGTACTGAATGGTTTTTATTAACAGAGGCACAACTACAACAGCTATTTGTAGGAGCAAAAACTGCCGGGATGCCTGAGTCTGAGATAGATCAGATATATAAGCTGCTGATAGAAACAAAATATAAGGGAGATCCTCAGACAGTACAAAAGCTAATGATAGAAAATAATCTTAATCCATCTCCATATTATACTCTGGAAGAGTGCTATAAAAAAGCAGAGCAGGGAGTAATGTTAGATCATGACTTATATATTAAAGCAAATTTTATTAAGTTTGTATCTAAGTTTGAGCGTGAAAACGGATCATTAGTAGAATTTGGATCAGATATTACCTTTGAGCAAAAAATAGAAATTATTTATAATACTTTTTTAAACTATGTAAAAGATGAAACAGCACAAAATGATAGCAGGGAATCTATCCAAGAGCAAGGAACTAACTCAAGTGATCAATCAGTTTCCTAATCATCAATTCCCTACAGACATTCCTGAACATAACCAAACAGCTTATAACTTTATAGGCATTAGAGTTAAGCAAGGAAAAGGATTAAGCCAGGAACTACAGATACATCAGTTCTGCAAGTCTAGTGCAGCATGGGAAGCTCTGTCAGAAGAATTCAAAACTCCTCAATATATGGGTAATTATACTCAGGTTATTATGATCCATAACCCGGAGATAAAGCCAAAAAGAAAGGCTAAGCCAAAGGTTAAAAAGCCAATAATAGAAGAAACTAAATAATTAACAAAACATAATAGTGACGTTATGGAAGATCAATTTAAAGAGAATTTAAGCACAGATCCTAAGCTACAAGCTCAGGTCCTGGACATTTTAAAGAGTACAGAAGTAGGTAAGGCATATGCTAAGACAATAGCTCAAAATTATTTTGATGAGAATATAAGCTCTGAACACAAGAAGATCTATGATTATATGGACAATGCTCTGCAGGTATCAGGACTAGAGAAGCCTGCAGGAGTAAAGACTTCTGAATGGGCAAAGATGATAGCTAATCAGAATAAGGAACTACAGGAAAAGATCAATACTTTAAATAGTAACTCTAATCCTAATGAGACATTAAAAAAACTGGAAGAGCTAAAAGCAAAACACATAAAAGAAAAGACAGAGTTAACAAATGCTGCACAAAGTCAAATTAAGGAGAGGGAGCAGATAATAAATACTTTAAAAGATAAAGAGAAAAGTCTTTTAAGAAACTCAGAAATGCAAAAAGTAATTAGTACTATGGATTTTAATAAGGGATTGGATGAATCTCTTATTAGTGATATATTAACCTTAAAAACTCAGGTACTTATAGCTAATAGCAGTGAGGAAGATGGTAAGGTTATATGGAATAAATCTGATGGTACTCCTTACAAAGATGGTATAATGAATGCCTCTTTAGAGTTTGTATTACAGCAGGAGTTACAATCAATTATAAATAAGAATGCTGCAGGAGGTGGAGCAGGGAACGCTCCTACCAATAACGGCGATTATAACGGATCTCAGGTTATCATATCTGAATCTACTTTTAAAACTCAGGAACAATTTTTAATTGAGTTTGACAAAATAGCACAAAGGAAGGGAATACCTAAGGGCGAAAATTATGATAAATTATATTGGGAAGCATTTGAGAGGTACAGCATAAAGACCTTAAAAGAATACTAACCATACAAATACTTTAAAAAATGAGTATAGTAAATTTAAGACGGCAGAATGCCAGAGGATCATATCCTTCTGATCTGGATCGTCAACAGTTAAGACAGCAAGAATATGGATTCTTAGACCTTGCTGCAAGATCAACATCAGGATTAATTACACAGGCTAACCAGGAGACTATCTGGTATTCATGGGGAGCTCCTGCTGTACAGATTCCTGTATTTTCTAAGAACGTAGTAGGTGCTACTGTAGGCAGTATGACATGTGCATTCCCTGTAGAGGATGCTCTGGCTGCCTTAGTTAATGTTACCTTTGTAAAAGCATATACAGGCTTCAGAGTTATACCAAGATTAACGGATCAATCAGGCATAGTAGATGAGGCTCAGGATTTCATGCGCCAGTACACAGATGCAGAGTTATCACTGGCTACCTACCTGGAGACTCAAGTATATAACACAGTAGATGCTGCTGTAGCTACTACATATAATTCAGCTTTTGTGGGAGCAGCAGCACGTTATCCATTATTGGCTAATGCATTGCAGGTAGCAGTGGCACAGCAACCATTTTTCTTTAATGATGCCAAGTCTATCATGATGGCCGATGATTTCAGCAGGTCAGGACTTACAGTAATTGGAGATGCTCAGTTGCCTTCTTATGTAAATCAATATGTTAATCAGGGATCTGGTAATAATCAGAACACTGCAGCACAATTTAATGGATTTACATTCGGGTATTCACGCACTACTACTACATCTGCTGCTGCAGTTTCTACAGGCTACGTTATGCCTGAGGGATCTTTGGCAGTTATTTCTAGAGTTTCTCCTGATGCTCAATTCAACAGGTCAAGCGAATCAGGAATTAGATGGACTGTAGAAAAGTCGGAGCTACTTGGAGGTCTGGATATGGAAATGATGATCAAGGATGAGTGTGCTGATATGAGTCTGGTAACAGGTAACGGAGATGATACCAATACCTTAGTAAGAAGTTATCAATTAGGTATTAATGCTGCGATCATTACTCCTTACAATACTGGAACTAATGGAGGTATCAAGAAATTTGATTATCTACCATAGAGTTAATTGATTTTTGTATGTTTAATAGGTGGGGAAGTAGTTCTCTTGCTACTTCCCTTTTTTAAAAAATAATTATGTTTGATAACCGAGTAATAGCAGAGTTAAAGAAGGTTGTAGGATGGAAAGATCATTGGGACCTGACAGAGATTCCTGCTCTATCTGCAGCATTAACTACTACTGAATCCGGGCAACATTACCAGGATTATCATCCATCTGTCAGACTGGACTATATCCAGGCACTACTACCTAGTAATTATCCATTAGCTACTTTTTTAGATGATATAGAATCCTCTGCCATCAATCAGATGTTAGAGAAGATGATAACACAAAAAAAGCTGAATAATGCAGGTATGGACCTGGCTAGGAATGATCTTATCTATGATAATATTCTCAAGGATAAACCTATCATTAATGAGAGCAGATTTGTAGGAGTGGAGTTTTCTTTAAATTCTGATTCCATTGGATTAAGGGCTATGATCCATCGGATAGGATTATATCTTACAGTAGCGCAGCCTTCCTTAAAATTACATTTATTTAATAGTTTGCAAAGCAGCGAAGTTGCATATTATACATTTACAAGTACTAGTGCTGATGTCTTTACTTGGTTAGATCAGATAATTAATATAGACTATTCAGATGGTAGTGATAACTCCGGAGCAGTCTGGTATTTTGGGTATTACCAGCATGATCTTGTAGGCCAGGCTATACAATATGATTCTCTGAACTGGAAAAATGGATATTGCCGTACATGTGATGGAGGCAACAGATCCACAAAATATAATTCTATAAGCAGGTATATTACTATGTCTCCATTTTATATTCCTGCTGCTAGTGTTCCTACAGTGGGAATTATGTTTGATACTGATGATATGGTCTATACTTATAATAATAATTATGGATTCAATTTTAATATTTCAATTGTATGCAATCTTACTCAGTTTTGGATAGACAATAGATTAACTATGACTAATGCAATAGGGAAAATAGTAGCATTAAAGGTACTGCAGATGATGAAGGCCAGTAGTCAGGTATCAGCTATTGAGCAGAATGTACAGATAAACATCATCCGGGATCTGGAAGGAGACAGTGATACTAGGCAAGTACCATTTTGGGCGCAGGTAGAGAGGGCAGTTAAAACAACTAATTTAGATCAGGCAAATGTTAATACTACATGTGTTCCATGTGCTAGAAAAGGAGCAATATATGGGGCTGTATAATGGCAATAGATACTACTATATTAGACAATTTACAACAAACTGTATTAACACTACAGCAAAGCATAAACCTATCAATACAGCAATCTATCAACAGCAATCAGGAAAGGATAAAGGAGCTACAGACTCAGGAGCAAATGTATCAGGGCATGGATTCAAAAGGGATAGATATAAAACCTGCTTATGCTGATTCTACAATTAAGATAAAGAGAAGAAAAGGACAGCCTACAGATAGAGTTACACTGTTTGATAAAGGAGATTTTTATAACTCTTTAGAGGTCGTAGCAGGAAAAAGTGACATGATCATTAGGACAGTAATTAGCTATTCTGTTTATATTGTAGCAAAGTATCAGGATGTATTAGGTCTGGATCAGGAGAGTTGGACTAAGTTCCTGGATCAATATACTATACCAATTATTAAAAATAACTTTGATGATATTATTACAAAATCCTAGCATACCTGTAGCTACTAATGCTATAGAAATAGATGCAGCTATCATTGATATACAAAGTCATTTAGATAGTGGATTGTTATGGCTGACTAATGGATATGGCCGGGCATATAAGAATGTAGATTCTACTCAAGGCAATACAGTATATTATCCTGAGGTATATTTAGGTACTCAAAACAACAGCCAGAGATATACTAATATTTCTCCTGACAATGATAAGCAAGGGCAATGTTTTTTCTTTGTCACAAAAGAAACTATATCACAGTTTCAGCCTGGTATGTATTCTTTCCTGACTTATGATACTGCTATAATATTCTCAGTAAACTTAGAGCTAATTAATTCTGCTTTGTTAGGTACAGAGATCTATCAGCAGATCTTAGTGGCTCAGGTCCGGGATGTACTGACCAGGCAGTTATTAGGTAGCTCCTATCAGCTAAAGATCAATTCTGTAGATCTGCTTTTTGATAATGTCTTTAGTGAGTTTGATCTAAAGGATGCTGCTCAATTAGAAAAAGCTCCTTTGTCACATTTTAGATTTAATTGCAGTATTACACTACCTGAGGCCTGCCCTGTTCCATCTTTGGGAGTTTGTCTGATAGGATCTACTTATTCTACTCCTTTTGATGGAGTAAATAGTTATATAATAACAAAGGATGCTTTGAGTGTTTATGATTTAGAGGGTAATCAAAAATTTAGCTTTTCTTTTTATATTAAGCCAGATGTAATGCAGGATGGAGATGTGATCAATAAGTTTACTGCTGCATCACCTACTGTTGCAAGTGGTTACTTTGTTAGAATGACTGCAGCAGGCAATATAAGGGTAGTATTAATGGCAGATAATATATCAGATAAAATAGATATAAGCTCAGTAGGTACAGTATCTTCTGGAGTATGGTCGCATGTTGTTGTTACTAATGATGGAAGTCAAACGGCAGCAGGGATAAAAATATACATAAACAAGGTAGTACAAACTACGACTATTGCCTTTGATGGATTATCAAGTCCTATAAATAATGCAGGGGAGATATTAAAAATAGGTGCTAATACTGGAAATTCCAGATACTTCTCAGGGTTAATAGATGATGTAAAAATATGGAATATTGAATTAACAGCAGATCAAAGCAGTTGTCCTACATCATTTGCTGCAACTTCTTTAGTTTTTTATAATAAGATGGGAGAGGGATCATTATTTGGATTTAGCAATAGACATTATCCTGATGAAACAGGGCTTTCAAATGGTTATTCATCACAGAACATGAGTGTAGCAGATATATCAACAGATACAATTAATTAAAAATGGAAACCAGATATTTTATAATAGATGCAAATGATCCAAACATAGAGGATATTTTTGCAGTAGTGGTAGGTCAAAGCTCATCACAAAGATATTCTATTGATGGTCTTAAAGTTGTTGTAAAGCTAAAGCAGGGAGATACAAGTGATTATCCTTTTTTATCACAATATGACGAGTATGATCATGTGCAGATCTTAGAGCAGTTAAATAATTCAGAATGGCAATCTTTTTAATACAATTTGTTCCGTTTTTTTTGGTTTTTTGGTGGCTAATGCTTATCATATATAAAATTAATCTACCTCAAAAGTTATACAATAGATTCAAATACAAATTTATTGATAAGCTTACTTCCTGCGAGTTTTGCATGGAATCTCATTTAGCCTGCCTTTTAGCTATTCCTTTAGCACTTTATTACCTGAATCCTAAACTATTATTATTTGGCATTATGTCAGCATCACTATCAAACATACTAAAAAGATGATCAAGTTATCCAAGAAAAAAGTAGAGGTTATATTTTTTGACAGCATAGAGGAGATGCCTCATAGAAGATACATGAAATTTAATAAGGAGATGATGAGAGCAAACGAGGTAGGCAATACTGTAGCTGACATGATGAAAAGAGTAGACCGGGCAATGTCATTTATAGGGGCAAAGGAGAACGATAAAGCCATGAAGGAGCTGAGCAATGCAAAGATGAGCTACAGTTATGCTCAGAATCAGCTAGAACCTAAAGGACTAGCATTAGCTGCTATGGTAAAGAGCATTAACGGAGTGCAGAAGGATGATATTACTACATCAGGACTGCAGGATACATTATCTTTCCTGCAGGATATAGGAATCACTAAAAAAGAGCTAGATGATACATCCGGAAGTATAAAAAAAAAGTTGAGAGGGAGCTTAAAATTTTCTTTCCTCTCCAATTTGAAGGACAAAATATCATCTATAACCAAGCATTAATTAAGAAGTTAGATAGTCAGTTGGCAGTAATAATTGAGGGAGATAAAGCACTGGACAAGAATCAAATAGCAACCAATGAACTGTTAAGGCTAATAAATCCTAACTACTGGAATCTGAATATAGACAAAAATGCAGAAAAGGATATAGAATTGGGTTTTGAGGAGTTCATGTTAACAGTAAAAGAGCATACTACTGAGGACCTGGACAACATAACTACATTTAGATTCTATTCTCTTTTGGATTACATAAAAAAGAAACAAAATGGCAGATAGTATAATTTCATATGAGGATCTGATAGGCCAGGATGATACATTTGATGTTATCTTCCAGAATATAGACCAACTAAAGAAGGAATTAGTAGAGTTAGCTCAGATGCAAAAGAGTCAACTAGGCCTAATTAATCCTAATGATGAGGAAGCAGTAAGGAATGCTACTAAGGAAGTGCAGAACCTTACCAATGCCATGAAAAAGCTAGAAACTGAGGAGAAAAAAGCACAAAAGACTAAGAAAAAATCCAATGATCTTACCAATGAGGAGCTAATAGCCAGAGAAAAGCAGAAGATAGCCAATAGGGAACGCATTCAGGTAGCTAAACAGATGGCTATACTGCAAAGTAAGGAGTCCGGAGAGATAGAAAAGCTCAGAGCAAAGCTATCATTAACTACTTTGCAGTGGAAAAAGCTAACTAAAGAGGAGTTAAACAATACTAAGAAGGGCAAAAACCTTATTAAAACAAAAAAAGACCTTACTAATCAGCTCAAAAAGTTAGAGAAACAGACAGGAGATAACAGAAGGAATGTAGGTAATTATACTGCAGCACTAGGGAAGATGGGTAAGATGGCTGCAGGTATCTTTATAGGTCGGGGACTGGCTCAGGGGATCAGGAAGATGGGCGCTGCATTGGGAAAGCTAGTAGAAAAGAACAAAGATAGCTCAGCATCTGCCAAATCACTATCAGAATCATTTGAGAAAGTAGGTACTATCCTGGAGAAGTTAGGACTGTTTGTTATAGAAGTAATAGCAGGACCATTACAGGCTCTTATTAGTGGCTTTCAAACCTTTGCAAGTGCAGTATTAGGAATAGATCTTAGTGCTAAGAAGGCTAGTGAGGGAGTTCGAGAGCTACAAATTGAATTTAATGCAGAGATAGAAACATTAAAAAGAGGCAATTTATCCAATGAAGCCAGGAAGCAGTTAATAGATGATATAAACAAAAAATATAAGGATTATCTTCCAAATTTATTAACAGAGAAGTCTACACTTGATGAGATTACTGCAGCTCAGAATAGTGCAAATGCAGCAATGGAAAAGAAAATCTTGCTATTAGCTAGTGAGGAGATGATGGTAGATATAACAAAGAAAAGATTAGAGTTAACGAGGGAGCAGATAGGATTAGAGCAAACGGCAAATAAAACTACTGCAGAAGCAACAAAACAAAATGATAGATTAGCTGCTGCTATGGAGGGGGCAGATGTTAGAATGCAGGAAGCAGGAATAACTGCCCAAAGAAATGCTGCAGATGCTAATAATTCAGCACAAACAGCATTAAGATTAAATAAAGAGAAATTAGCACAACTAGATGAGGAGAAAAAATCTATAAAAGATATATTAGCAGCTCAGGGATTATCTTCTAAGGACTTCTTGGGACTTGAAAAAAAGAAAACGGAGGCAGCAAAGAAAACAAGGAAAGCTGCAGCCAAAGTATACAAAGATAATGAAGCACAAAGGATAGCAGCAGTAGAATCATTACAGGCTAAGATAGAAAAATTAGAGGCATCAAATGAGGAGGACAAAACAGAAAGACTATTAGCTTTAGAAGATGTTAGATTTCAGGCATTACAGAGGCAAAGAAAGAAGGATTTTGAGAAGTTTAAGCAATTATTGATTGATCAGGAAGCTAATGAATTGGCTTTTTATGGGGAGGGTAGTGCTGAGTTAATAGCGTTCCAGAAGTTTGCAGGGGAGGAATTATTAAGAGTAGAGGCAATAACTCAGAAGCTATCAGAGGAGCAGCTACAGGCATCTGAGAATAAAAAGCTACAGATAATAAAAACTGCAAACGATAAAAGAGAGGCAGCAGCTACAAAAACAGTTAAAAAAGCTCAGAATATTGTTAAAAAACAGACAGCAAAAGATGAAAAGCTGATCTTAGATAGCATTAAGCAAATAGATGGAGAGCAGGAAAAAGCAGATAAAAATAAAGAGGAGAGATTGAAAAAGAAGGCAGATATGGAAAAACAGTTAATGGAAGGAATACAACAAACTGCAGAAAAAGTAGGAGCTGCAATAGTGGATACATTTAACAAACAGGCAGAAGGAGCAGCATCATTAGTAGAGCAGCAATCTGCAGCAGTAGAAACACAAAGAGAAAGAGCAGAACAAGGGTTATCTAATACTCTGAAGTTTGAGCAGGAACAATTAGCACAAAGGGAAGCAGAAAGAATCAGAGCAGAGAAGAAAGCTAAGCAGGCTGCAGAGTTAGTAGCACTGTTTAATTTAGTTAGTGCTTATGCTGCCTCAGGAGATTCTAATGCTTTAGCCAGAGGCTTGGTGGACTGGAGCTTACTAAAGGCATTAAGTGAGGGATTCGAAGAGGGAGGATATACAGGCTCAGGATCTTCCAATTCAGACGTAGCAGGATTGGTCCATAAGAATGAATATGTAGTTACTGCAGATGATGTAAAAAGATATGGTCTTACAGGAAGAGCAGGAGGAGACTTTGGAGAGGCCATGAGTGATTACTTCTATTCTCCTCTGCAGCGTAATATGTACCTGGATCAGAAAGGTAGGTTTAATGATGGCCTAAATAGTCCTGCTAATACTTTCAGCAGATTAGAAAATGAGGTCCGGGCAATGCGTAGAGCTTTTGAGGATATGCCTAAAAATGACTTTGATATTATGCAGATGACTGATTACTTTGTAGAGATCAGCAAAAGAGTTACAAGCAATAGAATGACTAATATAAGTAAACAGAGAAAAAGATTATAATGGCTGATATTAGGCACTATAGGAATGGAGTATTAGTTAATCCCAGAGACTTTGATCAGGCTAAGATTACTATGGATTGGGCAGGCAAAAAAGAGGCTGCCAATATTACTATCAATAGCATCAAGTTAGTAGCTGAGGAAGGCCAGGCATTAAAGGAGAGGATCTTATCAGGGTTAACCGGAGGAGTAGGATTCTTTGAAGGAGATCCATACCGGATAGAGGTAGGAGATCTATCCAATCCTCATAGCTTTGAAGGGTTTTTAGATTTCAGTGCAGGAGTAACTTTTATAGATAAGTGCGAGGTAGAGTGCAGCATAAAACGTGAGCAGGGAAGTGACTGGTTGAATGATGTAGCAGGAGGATTTAGTTATAGATACCTGCAGGATATAGGAGTTATTACAGATGCAGACTTTGTAGGAGTTCCATATGTCATAAATTATATACCAGATGGAGCGCAATTGCTGATCTTAGGGATCAGTACCTTTATGATGACTAAAGAGTTAGTAGAAAGTATAAAGGCTATTAGTGATAGAGTTAGTGACCTGACAGATGCAGCAGTACCGGTAGTAGGTATTAGTGCAGGAGCAGGGGCAGGAGTGGTAACAGCATATGATATAGGTAACATAATCCTCGCTGCCTTGAAGCTCATAGCTCAGGTAGCATATACTGTAGCTATTGTTTATGCATTGGTAAAATTAACGGAGCAGATCATAGATCAGTTAATGCCTGCAAAGAGATACCATAAAGCAATGCCTGTAAAGTTATTATTTACAAGAGCATTGGACCACTTAGGATTAACTCTGCAATCTACTCTACTGGATAGCATAGATACAGGATCTAACAAGTGGGTTTTGATTCCATCCAAAGGACATAGAGGAGGAGAAAAGCCTACAGCAGCAGATGCATCCTGGAGAGAAACAGGAGTACCATCACAGCAGGATGTAACAGATACATTTGCAGGAGTGGTAAGGACTTTTAAAGAGATGTTTAATGCAGATTTTCAATTACAAAATGGAGTTTTTATATTTGAAAGAAGGGATCACTTCCAAAAATCTGCAGGATATGTTATTCCTGATACCTTTATTGATCAGGATAAGCTATTTGATAGTAATGGATTTAATACAGATCAGCTAAAAAGCTCATATTCAATAAACTGGAATTTTGACAGCCAGGATATGAATACTCTTGATAATCAGGATGGCCGGGTATTCCAGGCTGTACTGAGTCCAAAGATCACTATTAATGCAAAATTAACTACCTTAACAGGACTGCAG